>OIFX01000063.1_pt1 | contig 117588 bp, 98 predicted proteins | sample 1582151 | NCBI WGS metagenome assembly OIFX01 (sample SAMN07501068, study PRJEB24779) | human gut metagenome
AACGGCCCAGAGACCCGCCTTCGCCACCGGTGTTCCTCCTGATATCTGCGCATTCCACCGCTACACCAGGAATTCCAGTCTCCCCTACCGCACTCAAGCCTGCCCGTACCCACCGCAAGCCCATGGTTAAGCCACAGGATTTCACGACAGACGCGACAAACCACCTACAAGCCCTTTACGCCCAATAAATCCGGACAACGCTAGTACCCTACGTATTACCGCGGCTGCTGGCACGTAGTTAGCCGGTACTTCTTTACCAGTTCAAATCAACCACACCCAAAGCATGGCCTTTCAACCCAGCGAAAGAGGTTTACAACCCGAAGGCCTTCATCCCTCACGCGGCGTCGCTGCATCAGGCTTGCGCCCATTGTGCAAAATCCCCCACTGCTGCCTCCCGTAGGAGTCTGGGCCGTATCTCAGTCCCAGTGTGACCGCCCACCCTCTCAGGCCGGCTACCCGTCACCGCCTTGGTAGGCCATCACCCCACCAACAAGCTGATAGGCCGCGAGCCCATCCCCCACCAGACCAAACCATTTCCCAAACCAATCATGCGACCAGCCTGGATTATCCTGTATTAGCCACACTTTCATGCGGTTATCCAAAAGAAGGGGGCAGGTTACTCACGTGTTACTCACCCGTTCGCCACTCTCACCAAAAACAAAAAGCCTTTGGATCCCGTTCGACTTGCATGTGTTAAGCACGCCGCCAGCGTTCGTCCTGAGCCAGGATCAAACTCTCCAAACAAAAACAAAAAGAGAAAAACCAAACCAACCAAAAACAGGCCAGCCCAGCGATCCCAACCAAAAAACAAAAACAAAACAAAAAAGGACAAAACAAAAAACACACTATCGAGTTCACAAACAACACCCACACACACTCTTCCCAATAAAACTAGTAGGGAAAGAAGTGAGGTGTCACGCCGTTTCTGAGTTTTCACTGCTTGAAACAGCTTCTCTAGCTTACCAGGTTGCAATCACTTGTCAAGATTCCTGACTCGGATCACACTTCCTAGAAGCAGGCCGCGAAGCTTTTGGACTTTGCCCATCTGTCTCGCAACGAGTTTCAACTTTACACATTCACTTTTGGCCGGTCAAACGAATCTGCGGTGACTCCCACCACACGCAAAGTTTGGGCCGGGAGTGTGGGGCATACTTGCCCCACACTCCCGGCCACCAGGTTGAACTTCCCTACTTGGCAGGACGCACTACTGCTAGGTTCCGCCTTCCCTTACGGATCAAAACGGTTCCATCTGCCAAGGCGTCCTCGGCACTAATAATCTGGTTTTCACTCTCAACACGCTCATTGTTTAGGTACGCGCCGCCCGAGGATACTGTTGTGCGCGCGGCACGCTTGCCCTTTTCTAAACCGGCTGCAACCAGAGCGTCCACGATCGTTGCCTCACCAAATGCGACCTCGCCGGCCGGCAACTCCGACGTAGCCGCAGACAAAGTCGCTGCATCAACCTTCTTCAAGTCGCCACTACCCCACAGAGCGTCGGTGGCTTCCAGCACGCGCTGCAAAGTTTCTTCACCGTGAACCAACTTGGTCACCTCAGCTGCAAGAGCTTTTTGCGCCTCACGCTTATACGGGGCATCCTCTACCGTTTTTTCAAGACGCTCAATCTGCGGGCGATCTAGGAATGTGAAAACCTTCAAGAAACGCACCACATCAGCATCATCCACATTCAGCCAGAACTGGTAGAACGCGTACGGCGACAACATGTCCGGATTCAGCCAGACGGCCCCGCCCTCTGATTTACCAAACTTCGTGCCATCCGCCTTCGTGATGAGAGGCGTGGTCATTACGCTGACCTCCACGTCCTCCACCTTGCGAATCAAGTCGAGGCCGCCAACCAGGTTGCCCCACTGATCATCGCCGCCAGTCTCAAGCGTGCAACCGTAACGACGGTAAAGCTGCAGGTAGTCATTAGCTTGGAGGATCTGGTACGAAAACTCCGTGTAAGAAATGCCTTCCTTAGAGCTCAGGCGCCGGGCAACCGCGTCTTTGGAGAGCATCGTTCCCATCCGGAAGAACTTACCCAAATCACGGAGCAAGTCGATAGCGGATAGCTCTGACGTCCAATCCAAGTTGTTCACCATTAGTGCGGCGTTCTCGCCCTCGAAATCAAGGAAGCGCGAAATCTGCTTCTTCAGGCTCTCTACCCAGCCTTCAACAACCTCACGAGGCTGCAATGTGCGCTCGCCCGACATGCGCGGATCGCCAATGAGGCCGGTTGCACCGCCAACCAAAGCCAAAGGACGATGTCCCGCGAGCTGTAGGTGACGCATTAAAATCAACTGGACCAAATGCCCGTGATGCAACGAAGGTGCAGTTGGATCAAAACCGCAATAGAAAGTGACCGGCCCCGAAGACAGTTCCTTACGCAACTTATCTAGATCGGTGTGCTGACGGATCAATCCCCGCCACTGCAGATCATCAATTAGATCGGCCACTTCTATTCCTTCCAAATAACAACATTTTCCGATGGCATTCTAAGCCACCGCCACAATTTTTCACTATTTATCATCTTTTGGCTAACGTGTTCCTATGGTGAGAAAGGGAAATCGCTGTATTAGCAACGACAGGCGTAGCACGATTCTGAGAAAGCTAGAAAGCTCGGACGCTCCTATTTCCGCCACCGCATTTGGAGACCTGCTTGGCGTGACCAGGCAAGTCATCGTCAAAGATATTGCCCTCTTGCGCGCCGAAGGCGTCCCCATCTTTTCAACCAATCGTGGATACCTGCTGATTCGCCCGGTCCAGCTACCTCGACGCGAATTTAAAGTTCGCCACGACTACGGCGAAACCAAAACCGAACTGGCGCTAATTATCGAGCATGGCGGACGCGTGCTGGACATCAAGATCGATCACCCGCAGTACGGAGAAATCAGCGCCGATCTAAACGTGATATCACCCAAGAGTTTGAAAAACTTCCTGGAAAGCTTTGAACGGCCCCAACGTCTCTCTCGACTCACTGACGGCTACCACAAGCATACGGTCGAAGCCGATAGTGAAGAAACACTCGACGCGATTGAGGCGGCGTTAGGCGAACATGGCTTCTTGTCCGAGCCCAAGCAATAATCCGAATTTGGGATAACTCAACGCTCTGATAACGTCTACCTGAGTGTATATACAGTAGCGCTTTGGAGATGGGCGATGAAAATCCCAAATAGAGTAAAAACCTCGGCAAACCGATTCTTTATCGACGGCCTAACCGGCATGGCACATGGCCTTTTTGCCACACTAATCATTGGCACAATTATGGTTTCAATTGGAAACCTGCTCCCCGACGTTGTTGGAAAACCACTGGTGCTGATGGGATCCATCGCCTCCGTTCTGACTGGGGCAGGCATCGGTATTGGTGTCGCACACCGGCTAGAAGCCAGCACCTATGTACTCGCAGGCACCGGAGTTGCGGGCATGGTTGGCGCCCACGCGGGCAAAATCCTCGACGCTGGAGTAGTAGACGGCCTGACCATGCAACTGCTCGGCCCCGGCGAGCCCCTCGGAGCCTTTCTTGCCTCGTTCGTAGCTGTTGAAATCGGCCGAGCAGTGTCCGGGAAAACTCCCGTGGACATCCTCGTGACACCGTTTGTAACAATCGTTTCCGGATCACTACTTGGACTTCTAATTGGTCCTCCAATCTCAGCCATGATGCTAAGCCTTGGAGACATCATCAACTGGGGCACCATGCATCGCCCCTTCACAATGGGAATCATCGTTTCCGTGGTCATGGGCATCATCCTCACTCTGCCCATCTCGTCCGCCGCGCTATCGATCATTCTTGGACTATCCGGCCTCGCAGCCGGAGCCGCAACCGTTGGAACCTCCGCACAAATGGTTGGGTTCGCCGTGGCCTCCTACCGCGAAAACAAGATTTCTGGCCTCATCGCCCAAGGACTTGGAACATCGATGTTGCAAGTACCCAACATCTTGCGCCACCCCCAAATCTGGATCCCGCCGATCCTGACCTCGGCCATTCTCGGCCCCATCGCCACAACTGTCTTCCACATGGAAAGCAACGCTGCCGGCGCAGGCATGGGCACCTCCGGCCTAGTCGGCCAAATCATGACTTGGACCGTCATGTCCGAAACCACGAACCCTGCGACACTTCTGGCACTAATCGTTGGACTCCACTTTGTTGCTCCCGCGCTACTAACGCTAGGCATTTCCGAAATCATGCGTAAACGAGGGTGGATTAAACCCGGGCAAATGAAGCTGCCCTAATGCGCACCCGTGCGGGCAGGTGTAACAATGAAGCATGCGTAAAAGGATTGTTATAGGCGGCGCAAGTGGCTTTGTGGGCACCGCGCTACAAAATGAACTCAAGAACAGCGATTGGGAAATCATTCGCTTAACGCGTAGTGAACCGGGGCCTGGCGAAGCCCGCTGGCACCCCGACGCCGACGACATCGACCCTCGGAACCTCGCGGGAGTCGATGCTGTGGTTTGTCTTAACGGCGCGCCACTCGCGCGCTGGCCCTGGACCCACGCATACAAGCATGAGCTGGTGAACTCGCGGCTAAAATCAGTCAAAACTCTGGCCGACGCTATTAACTCCCTACCAGAATCTCAGCGCCCCAAAACATTCCTTACCGGCTCCGCAGTTGGCTACTACGGTTCGCGCGACAACGAAGTGTTGGAAGAAGACTCGCAGCCAGCCAATGACTTTCTTGGCGGACTATGCCAAGTGTGGGAGCGAGAATCTCAGCGCGCCAAGGTGAACCGCGTTGTCAACATTCGTACTGGCCTGGTTCTGGAGGATGGCGGAGGTATGCTCCACGCCCTTGAACCCCTGTTCAAAACATTCCTCGGCGGTCGCCTGGGCGATGGGCGACAATGGATGCCCACTATTTCACTACGCGACCACGTGCGCGCGGTGCGGTTCCTGTTAGAGAATCCGCAGCTGGAAGGCGCGTTCAACCTGACCGGGCCAAATCCATGCACGAACGAAGAGTTCACAGCCGGGGCAGCCGCCCACTACCGTCGCGTTCCCGGCCCACCTGTGCCTGCGTTCGCCCTGCGCATGGTACTTGGCGACATGGCCGTGCTTGCCACTTCTTCACAATACGCTGTACCAACAAGACTTCTTGAAGCGGGCTTCCAGTTCAAGGACGAGATCCTGCAGGAGCAACTGCAAAGTTCTACTTCCATTAGGTAAAACGAATCGGGCGGGCCTGCGAAAATACCGCAAGCCCGCCCGACTCTTAGAACATCATTAGCTAGATGCGAGGCGGCGCCGGAGCTGCGTAACCTTTTGCTCCAACTCGGCCTTCTGCTCGCGCACCCGGCTTGGAGCCGTACCTCCCCGACCGGCACGGGCCGCAACCGAGCCCTGCGCGGAAAGTACACTCCGGACATCAGCCGTTAAAGCCTCATGAATCCCGCAGAACTCTTCATCCGATAGATCCCACAGTTCACGATCAGTTGCATCTGCAAGCGCCACGCAGCGCCCCGAGATCTCATGCGCATCGCGGAAGGGCACGCCCTTCTTCACCAACCATTCCGCGATATCGGTTGCCAGTGAAAAACCGCGGGGAGCCAGATACTCCATACGATCGGTGTGCAGCGTCATGGTCTGGATCATCCCGGTCATTGCTGGCAAGAGGACATCGAGTGTATCGATCTGATCGAAAACCGGCTCCTTATCTTCTTGCAGGTCGCGATCATAAGCGAGCGGAAGCCCCTTCAAGACAGTCATCAAGCCAGTGAGGTCACCAATCATCCGGCCCGACTTACCGCGCGCAAGTTCTGCAATATCCGGATTCTTCTTCTGCGGCATAATCGACGATCCTGTCGAAAATGAATCATCGAGTGTCACGTACCCAAACTCGACCGTGTTCCAGATGATGATTTCTTCCGCCAAACGCGACAGGTTCACACCAATCATCGCCGCGATGAAAGAAAATTCGGCGGCCACGTCACGCGCGGACGTGGCGTCAATCGAGTTCTCACAAACCTCGTCAAACCCAAGTTCTGCGGCAATATTGGCCGGATCCATCCCCAGCGTATTACCCGCAAGCGCACCCGCACCGTAAGGGGACTTCGCAGCGCGCTTATCCCAGTCAGAAAGGCGCTCTAAATCCCGGATCAGTGGCCACGCATGCGCCATCAGATGATGGGCGACGAGGACGGGCTGGGCGTGTTGCATGTGGGTACGTCCCGGCATGATTGCCTCACCCGCCTCACCAACTTGATGCAAAATAGCATCCACGAGGTCGAGCACTCGGCCCGACAGGTGCTTTGCCTCATCACGCAAGTACATGCGGATTAGTGTGGCGATCTGGTCATTTCGAGAACGCCCCGCACGCAACTTGCCACCCAGTTCACTTCCGGCGCGTTCGAGTAAGCCACGCTCCAGTGCGGTATGCACGTCCTCATCACCGGGCTGCGGCGCAAACTTGCCGCTCGCCACGTCCTCATCGAGTGAGGAAAGCGCCGCTAGCATGGCGTCAAGCTCTGCTTCGGTGAGCAGGCCGACTCGGCCAAGCTCCCTCGCATGTGCTTTCGAACCAGCAATATCCACTCGGGCTAATCGCCAATCAAAATGGGTAGAAACCGAAAGCGCATCCAACGCCTGCGCGGGCGCGCCCGTAAACCTACCGCCCCAAAGACTAACGTTGTCGTTTGGCATATCCCCTACTTAGTTGCCTCGAACGCGTCACCGTGCTCAAAACGAACGTCGCGGGCGGCAGCCAGCTTAGAGCTTAGACCGTATATCTCAATGAATCCGCGAGCGTGGGACTGGTCAAACGTGTCACCCGTTTCATAGGTGGCCAAGTTAAAGTCATAGAGCGACGTATCCGACTTGCGTCCCGTTACCGTCACGCGGCCACCGTGCAGGACGATACGCACATCGCCGGACACGTAGCTTTGCGTGTGATCAATGAAAGCGTCGAGAGACTGCTTGAGCGGCGAGAACCACTGTGCCTCGTAAACGAGTTCACCCCAGCGCATGTCTACGCGACGCTTGTAGCGGTGCTGCTCACGCTCAAGAGTGACATTCTCCAGCTCCTGGTGCGCCTTAATTAACGTAACCGCACCCGGGGCCTCGTAAATCTCACGAGACTTGATACCAACCATGCGGTCTTCAACGATGTCAATACGGCCAACGCCCTGAGCGCCGGCGCGCGTGTTGAGCTCTTGAATAATCTGCAGGGGCGTGAGCTTGCGGCCATCAATCGCCACGGGGATGCCCTTTTCGAAAGTCAAGACGAGTTCGTCTGGAAGCGGGGGGTAAGTGGGATCATCCGTGTAAGAGTAGACGTCCTTGGTGGGCGCGTTCCACAGATCCTCAAGGAAGCCTGTCTCGATGGCGCGACCCCAAACGTTTTGGTCAATAGAGAACGGGTTTGACTTGGTGGTCTCAATGGGTAGCTTGTGCTTGTTGGCGTAGTCGATTGCCACGTCGCGAGTAAGTGCGAGGTCACGAACCGGAGCAATACAATCCAAGTCCGGCGCGATCGAGGTAAACGACACTTCGAAACGAACCTGATCATTGCCCTTACCCGTACACCCGTGTGCCATCGTAGTGGCCCCAAATTCGCGGGCCGCCTTCACCAGGTGGCGGGAAATCAGCGGGCGAGAAAGCGCAGAAACCAGAGGATATTCACCCTGGTAGAGGCCGTTTGCCTTCAGCGCTGGCATACAGTAATCGTTAGCGAACTCGTCACGCGCATCAGCTACGTAGGCCTCAACGGCACCGCAGTCTAGAGCACGCTGGCGAATCACCTCAAGATCCTCACCGCCCTGGCCCACGTCAACGGCAACGGCGATAACTTCCGCGCCTGTACGCTCCCCGATCCAACCGATCGCAACAGAGGTATCTAGACCGCCCGAGTAGGCAAGAACAATCCGGTTTTTCTTACTCATTTATTTTCTTCTTTCTGTAGCTCTTGGCTGGAAGTTTTAACGCCTTCCGCATATTTGAGTAGCTTGTCGCAGTACGCCTGCGCGGCCTCATCTGATACGCATACGACGATAATCGTGTCATCTCCCGCAACGGATCCGAGTACCGTTTCATCCCTAGAAAAGTCGATAGCCGAGCCGAGGAGGTTAGCAGCTCCCGCCGGGGTGCGAAGCACCACCAAGTTGTTTGCTGTGGCTCCTCCTACCAGCAGATCCTGGCACCAGCGCTGCAACTTCTGTTCCGCGCCTTCCTCGCCCCATTCCACCGGTCGCTCCGGGTTAGCCAGCGCATAGATCTGGCGTCCGTCCACGCCTCTAACCTTTGTTGCTCGCACTTCCAAAAGATCACGTGAAAGCGTTGCTTGAGCAACGAAAATGCCGACCTCTTCTAATGCTTCGCGCAAATCCGACTGAGACGCGATCTGCCGGGTTGCGAGGATCTGTTCAATCGCCGCGTGCCGCCCAGCCTTCGAGGCTGGCGTGCGGGTGTTATCCGAATCTTTCACAGCTCTCCTTCGCTATAGCTTCTTGAAATAATGCCGGGCAAGGCCGCCGTGAACGCATCCGCCTGCTCCCCGGTAAGTATCAGTGGTGGCGCTATCCGGATGGTTGTGGGATTGGCCGCGTTAATGATAAACCCGCTGGCTTGCGCCACCTTAACAGCCATGCCGGCACGCGGTTCATCAATTTCAATGCCGACCAGCAAGCCGCGGCCTCTAACCTGTTTAATATGCGGATTCTTGAGAGCACGGATGCTATCCATCCACTGATCCCCCAAGATTCGTGCATGTTCGAGGAGGCCATCGGACTTGATCGTACGAATCACCGCGAGCGCCGCAGCCGCGGCAACGGGGTTACCTCCAAACGTGGTTCCGTGCATACCCGGCTTCAAAACCGCGCTTGCAACGGAAGATAAAGTAATCGTTGCGCCGATCGGAACTCCCCCACCGAGTGCTTTTGCAAGGGTCACAACGTCTGGAACCACCCCGGCGCTATGATGGGCCATCCACTGTCCTGTACGCCCCATTCCGGTTTGCACCTCGTCTACAACGAGGAGCGCTTCGTTTCGATCACACAGTGTGCGCGCCCGCGTCAAGAAATTAGGCGGAACCTCGATTACTCCCGCCTCACCCTGAATCGGCTCGAGGAAAACACCCGCAACATTACCTGCGGAAAATGCCTTCTCTAAAGCGATAGTTGTAGGCTCGATCCACTCTATATTCGAGATGAGGGGTGCGAAAGGCTCCCTATAAGCCGGCTTGTACGTAAGGGACAGCGCCCCGAGAGATCGGCCATGGAATGCGTTTTTTAACGCAAGAATGCGATTCTTACCAGTAGCGTTCCCGTGCGCCTTTACGATCTTCAAGGCGGCCTCGTTCGCCTCTGTTCCCGAGTTTGAAAGAAACACTTTGGCTTGGCCAGATCCGCCCACGATCTCACGCAGTGCTTCGCCCAGTTCGATTTGGGGCATCGTTGCGAAGAAATTCGAGGCGTGCACCAGCGTGCGCACCTGCTTTTCAACCGCCTGCGCAATAGCCGGATGGGCATGGCCGAGTGCATTCACAGCGATTCCGCCCAGCAAGTCCATGTACGTGTTGCCATCCGCATCTTCCACGTACACGCCCTCCCCACGGGTCAACACCATCGCAGGAGCACCAAACACGCCGAGCATAGATTCCTCATAGCGGGCAAGCCAGTTTGAATCCACAGCTACCCCTCCTCGGTAATCATCGTGCCCACGCCCTCGTCGGTGAAAACCTCTAGGAGCATCGAGTGAGGAACGCGTCCGTCAATCACATGCACCTGCTCAACGCCGCCTTCAAGCGCAGCCAAAGCGGCCTGCGCCTTCGGGATCATTCCCGCAGCAAGCGCTGGCATCAACTCTTCTAGTTGCGCGCGGCTCATCCGATTAAGCAGCGAAGATTTATCTTCAAAGTCTTGGTAAATCCCCTCCACGTCCGTAAGCATAATGAGCTTTTGCGCTCCCACGGCCACCGCAATCGCCGCCGCAGCCGCGTCAGCGTTAACGTTAAGCACATCGCCTGGAGAATCCTCATCAATCGCAATCGACGAGATCACCGGGATACGGCCATGACTAACAAGATCCTCTACAGGCGCTGGGTTTACCCCCGCCACGTCACCGACCTGCCCCAAATCTACCGGTTTACCATCAACGACCTGCACCTTGCGACGTGCGTGTAACAGTGCGGCGTCCTCACCAGACAACCCCACTGCGGCGATCGAGCGTTCATTCAGGAGTGATACGAGTTCGCGCTGCACTTTTCCAGCCAGGACCATGCGCACCACCTCCATCACTTCAGGCGTTGTCACGCGAAAGCCATCCGCAAACGGGGCCTGTAGCCCTAGGCGATCCAACATTTCGTTGATTTGTGGGCCGCCCCCATGCACCACTATTGGATGCACGCCCCACGTATGCAAAAACGACACGTCAACCGCAAATGCGCGTTGCAACTGCGGCGAGATCATTGCATTGCCACCATATTTGATCACAACTTTGCGGCCCGAATAACGCCGCAGCCATGGCTCGGACTCAAGCAAAATCTTGGTCTTGTCCAATGCTGAAAGATTACTCATGATGTGTATGCACTGTTCTCGCGTACGTACGCGTGCGTCAAGTCCGTTGTGTAAACGGTTGCTGAACTATTGCCAGCACCCAGGTCGATCTCAATCTTGACCTCCTGGGATGCCGCCAAATCAAGCGATTCCTTAGGATCACCGACACTGCCGTTCTTGCAAATCATCACGCCGTTGATTGAAACATTTACCTTGCCCACATCAAACGGAGCTACCCAGCTTGGAACCGTTCCGATCTGCGACAAAATGCGCCCCCAGTTTGGGTCATTTCCAAAAATTGCGGTCTTCATCAAGTTTGAACGAGACACCGCACGTGCCACTTCGACTGCGGCCACCTCACTACTTGCACCACTAACCGTGATGTCTACGAAATGCTCAGCCCCCTCCGCGTCATCACGAAGCATCTTCGCCAGCTTTGTGCAAGCCTGCTCCAATGCAGTAGCGAAAGTAGCCTCATCTGGCGTAATCCCCGATTCTCCCGAAGCGAGCACTATCACCGTATCGTTAGTGGACATACATCCGTCCGTATCGAGGCGGTTGAAACTCACCTGGACGGCGTGACGAAGGGCGCTATCAAGAGCTTCATTATCAATAACCGCGTCGGTTGTTATCATGCACAGCATGGTGGCAAGTGCAGGAGCCAGCATCCCCGCCCCCTTGGCCATACCTCCAACGCGCCACCCGTCCACCTCAATCTGGACCTCTTTTGGAACGGTATCGGTTGTCATGATTGCCGAGGCCGCGCTGGTTGCGCCCGATACCTCAAGGCCGCTCACCAAGGCTGGAATCGCCCGGGTGATAGCCGCCGTATCAAGGTACTCTCCGATCACTCCTGTGGAGCAAACCACTATTTTTGCCTGGTCCACACCCGCCGCAAGGGAAAGCTCATTCACGCAAGCTTCCACATCCTTTCGGCCTTGCTCTCCCGTACAGGCGTTAGCGTTACCCGAATTGAGCAATACGTGTGTAACCACGCCGTTTCGCATCTGTGCGCGCGAGAATTTAACGGGCTCTGCCTCTACACGGTTCGATGTAAAAACTGCGGCCGCTGCCGGTAAAATCCCCTCGTTTACTACCAGAGCGAGATCTTTACCTCCGGATGCTTTTAAACCCGCTGCGATTCCGGCCGCCGCAAAGCCCTTTGGGAAACAAACACCCGTGACCATCACAACACTCCGTTCATGTAGATGCCGAGGCACTCGTCGAAACCAAACGCCAAATTAGCCGCTTGAACCGCGGCAGCTGCAGTTCCCTTGCCCAGATTGTCGATCGCTGTCATCGCCGTGAGAACACCCGTATTCGGGTTCACTCCCGCCCACACCTGCGCGCGGCCGGTTCCTACCACCGGACCAGATTGAGGGTAAGCCGGGGAAAGATCGATCAGTTTCTCTGCGCCGTAGACGGCCGAGTACGCCTCTTGCAATTCGGAAGTCGACACACCATCCGTGGCAGCGTTCACCACTGCAACGATCCCTCGCGAAGTGGGAACGAGGACGGGAGTCATCTCCACCTCAATTTCGCCCGCTCCGCAAACCTGTAGATTTTGCACAATCTCGGGAATATGGCGGTGCTTTCCAACTGCTGAGTACGGCGCAATGTTGGAAAGTGCACTGGTTGCCATCAAATGTGGCTTGGCGCTGCGCCCCGCGCCGGAATAGCCAACGGCAAGCGTAGCCACAAGTGACCCGGAGCTAACAAATCCCGCCGCCACAGCCGGCATCATTGCAAGCGTCACCGCAGTAACGTTACAACCGGGCACTGCCACGGCGCGTGAGTTTTTGAGGATTTTGCGTTGAGCATCCGCCTTTTTCTGCTTCCCGGAGAGAATTGCGTCCGCCTCATCAGCGTGGACAAGTTCGGGCATCGCATAGTCCCACGCCCGCATGTGCGGGCCGCCGTAGAATTGCTGCCACGACTCCTTTGACTTGAGACGGTGATCCGCACCCGCATCGATCACCACTGGGCCGCCTTCCAGTGCGCTAGTAATCTCTGCAGATTTACCATGCGGAAGGGCCACAAAAACCAGATCGAGAGACGACAGAGCATCAACTTCAAACGGTTGAATAATCTTGTCGGCTAAAGCTGGAATATGCGGGTTCAAATCACCAAACCGAGTGCCCGCAGAAGAAGCGGCAACAAGCACGCGGACATCGAAATGCGGATGTTCACTCAGAATACGGGCGATCTCGCTACCCGCACAGCCCGATGCGCCAACAATGCCAACAGAAACACTCATGCGAATAACTATAACATGCTATGAATAGTTATCAACTAAGTGTTTATATAGTGAATCCCCGACCCGAAAACGAGCCGGGGATAGTCTCAGCCCAGAGACTTTACATCTTTAGCAACAGAGCGCGCCCACCCACGAATGTCATCCCAATCGCGGAAGTCGCCTTCAACTGCGCCGCCAAGACGAGCAATCGTGCGCTCACGCAACGTCAGCTTGGACGGGTCGAGACATCCTGAGAATTGCTTGTTCATCCGCGGTTGCACACCGATCTGGGTGGCGCCCACGCGAGCCGGATCCTTCACGAGCCCTGTGGGAACTGAAGACAGCCCCGCAGAGAACGTCCACAGATGCTTCTCAAACAACTCCGCTTGATGTTCCTTCATGAAGGTACGCATCGACTCTTCCCACTGCGTCATGTGAACGGAAGAACCGAGCACAACACCGCCGTACTCAGAAATGTCCTTCGCGTCCGCAGCATTGACAATGTCTACATCAACACCTTCGCTACGCATCTCCTCGTAAATCGCATTGGCGATGTCACGGGTAGATCCGTGGCGAGATGCCCATACAACCAAAATCTTCATAGCTCTAGTTTGCCCTATTTATTACCGATAGCACAGTTTGAGACAGGGAGTTCACACCACAAATCGAAGCGCGAACTCCCCGCTCAACCAGTTAGGCGCGCAGTTTTGCGCCAAGCTGGTTAGAAAGACGCGTGATTATCGCTTCCCTGACCTTTGCCGTCTCATCCGACTTCAACGTGTGGTCGGCAGCGCGCATCCGGAGTGCGAACGCCAACGATCGCTTGCCTTCATCGATTTGCGAACCACGGTATTCGTCAAACAACTCCACGCCTTCAAGAAGATCGGACCCGGCCGCGTAGATCGCATCAACCACCATCGAGACGGGAATATCCGCATCCAGCACAACGGCAATATCTTCCTTCACCACGGGGAAAGTGGAAACGGCAAAAACTGTAATCGGGTTGGCCGGCATTGCCTTGATCAGCGCATCAAGATCTAGCTCAAGTGCGCCCGACCGCTTAGGCAAACCGTATTCCTTAACCACGGCCGGATGAAGCTCGCCCGCGCGACCAACTTCAACCAAATTCTTTTTCTGCCTGACGAACAGCACTGCACTGCGGCCCGGGTGCCACGGAGCGGCTTCCTCCGGGGTAGCAACTGGCTTCGGAGCAGGCTTTCCGTGGGGCAACTGAACCTGCGGATCGCGGTACAGCGGCGCAACCTCTACCTGCACGCCCAAAGCAGAACCGACGGCGAGGGCCGCTTCTAAAACATCAGCCCAATCAAAGTCCCGAGCCCCTGCGCGAATGGCACTGCCAACTGCTGATCCACCGGCAACGAGACCAAGGTGCCACGGCTGTTTAGGAGTTCCGCGATGGAGAGCTCCGATCTCACGGCCACTCGGGCGCTGCTCTGCCGAAGGAATAGGAGAAGGCTTCGTACCCTGCGGGCGCGTAACCATGCCCAGCTCGAAAACGCGAACTGATTCAGCGCCGCGGGCAGCGTTGCGCTGCGCCGTTTCAAGTAACGTATCGATGATGGAAGAGCGCATATTTGGCGCGCCATCCACTAGCGGGTTACGAAGAGTAACCACCTCTCTACGCTCATCGCCATCCAGAATGCGCTGGCGATCGTGCGCGTCACCAATAAATGGGTAGGATCCCACCTCGACAAAACCGCGGTCTGCAAGCGTGCGCGCCGCGAACCGGCGAGCCACCTGCGCCTTGGGCAATCCAACACCGGCTGGTGCCTTAGGCAGTACCGGTTCGATATTGTCGTAGCCGTCAAGGCGCGCAATCTCTTCCACAAGGTCACAAGGCTCAGTCAAATCTGGCCTCCAGGAGGGGGCCGTCACGGAAAGCACATTTTCACGGCGTTCGACCGTTGCACCAATCGTTTCGAGAAGCTCGATAACCCGCTGCTCACCATACTCCACGCCCGTCAAGCGAGCCGGTTCAGACAGCTTCATCTCGATAGCTTCGCGCCTGGGAACCTCGTTGTAATCGGTAACCGGAGAATCCGCTACTCCACCGCCGTACTCAACCAGCAAATCAACCACGCGTTGCGCTGCAACCGGTGGAAGCTCTGGATCCACCCCTCGTTCAAAGCGTTTTGCAGCCTCCGAAGGAATCTTGTGGCGCCGCGATGTACGCGCAATAGAGACAGCGTGAAAGTGCGCGGCCTCAACCAAAACGTCAGTAGTGGCCTCCTCAACTTCTGAATACTGGCCACCCATCACGCCAGCCAGACCAAGAATCCGGCTACCGCGCTGGCCGTTAGGGCTATCGGTAATCAGAAGGTCCTCCGAATCGAGCTTGCGTTCGACCTCATCGAGGGTCACGAGGGTCTCGCCACCGTTCGCGCGGCGCACCACTATAGGCTCCGCGAGCGCCGCCAAATCGTATGCGTGTAGCGGTTGGCCGAGATCTAACATCACGTAGTTGGTGATGTCGACCGGTAGCGAGATGGAGCGCATCCCCATCGCTTCCAGACGCTTAACCATCCATGCTGGCGTCGGCGCATTTGGGTTGATACCACGCACGATGCGGGTAACGAACCTATCGCAACCTACCCTGCCATGAATCGGAGAGCTATCATCAACCTCGATCTTGAAACCTTCAGCGTTAGCAGCCGGAGGCTGTGTCTTTAGGTTTTGAGCAAGACCTAGGTCTGTGAACTTCGCTCCCGTCGAATGCGAGTATTCCCTTGCGACCCCGCGCATGGAAAAACAGTAGCCTCGATCTGGCGTGACATTGATTTCCAACAGTTCCTCACCCAGGCCGAGAAGACCAATGATGTCCTCACCTGGTGCAGGAATCTCGCTTTCATCAAATTTTTCTGTAAGGACAATAATTCCATCGTGCTCATCCGACAGGCCAAGTTCGCGTTCTGAACAAATCATGCCGTCAGAAATGTGGCCGTAGGTCTTACGTGCAGAGATAACGAAATCACCCGGAAGGACGCCGCCAGGAAGGACAACGGCAACTAGGTCTCCAACTTTGAAGTTATGAGCACCGCAAATGATGCCACGTGAGGGCAGATCCGAAGGCTCTTTGCCCTCACCGGGCGCATCATTGTGAACGCCAACATCCACGCGACAGTAGTTAATAATCTTGCCGTTGGACTGCTCTTTAGCTTCCAACGTAAGGACACGACCAACCACCAGCGGGCCTTGCACAGCTGCACGGTGAATCGTCTCTTCTTCCAAACCTACCTTCACTAGATCGGAGGCGAGGCGCTGCGCATCAGTGCCGGGGAGAACCTCCACATGATCGCGAAGCCAAGAAATCGGTACGTTTGGCATTCTTAGTTCCCCTTCCCCGTTGTTCCGAACTGGAGGGAGAATCTTTGATCGCCCTCCACAATGTCATGCATGTCAGCAATCTCGTGGCGCAACATCAAGGTGCGCTCAAGCCCCATGCCAAAAGCGAAACCAGTGTATTCATCAGGATCGATACCGCAGGCGCGTAGCACGTTCGGGTTGACCATGCCGCAACCGCCCCACTCAATCCAGCCGGCGCCGCCCTTCTTCTGCGGGAACCAAAGGTCCATCTCTGCGGACGGTTCCGTAAATGGGAAGAACGACGGGCGCAGACGAGTCTTGGCCTCGGGGCCAAACATCGCCTTCGCGAAGTGATCCAAAGTGCCCTTCAAGTGCGCCATCGTTAGCCCTTTATCCACCGCGAGGCCCTCCACCTGGTGGAATACGGGAGTGTGCGTGGCGTCAAGCTCATCGGACCGGAATACCTTGCCCGGTACCGCTACGTACAGGGGCAAATCGTGCGAAAGCAACAAACGTGCCTGGACGGGCGACGTGTGCGTGCGAAGTACCAAGTTCGCACCATCCTCAGTCTCGCCGCCAACCGAGCGACCATCGATATAGAACGTGTCCTGCATCTGCCTTGCAGGGTGATCAATGTCAAAGTTCAACGCGTCGAAGTTGAACCATTCGTGTTCAACCTCCGGCCCCTCGCCTATCTCCCAGCCCATCGAAGTAAAGAAATCCGCCACCTCTTCAATCAAAACCTGAAGCGGGTGACGCGCGCCCTCGGGCTGACGCTTTACCGGAGCGGTTACATCCACAGCCTCCATGGCCAAAACGCGAGCTTCTTCTTCAGCCTCCAACAAGGCCTTTCGCTCATCGAGAGCGGCGGTGATTGCAGCGCGCGCTTTTCCAACCGCCTTACCCGCGGTTGCCTTCTGTGCCCCCGGGAGTCCGCCGATTGCGCGACTTGCAAGCGCCACCGCAGACCCATCACCGAAGTGCTCCCGCTTGGCCTGCGCCAATTCCTCTAGAGTCGAAGCACTACCAATAGCCTCCAAAGCACGCCACACAGCCGCATCCATTTGCCCAGCGTCCAAAGGGTTTACTTCTACATTCTCATCAACGTTCGACATATCAATCCTTGTCGCTTATCAACGACTACCAGACTAGCGCCTAAGGCCTCTAACTGCGGAATTGTTCCAATTTGCTAGACAAACCCATAGCTTGCAAAACACATGAAGTGACTTTTGCGCGCTACCGCGCATAATTGAAAACATGACGAGTGTAGATACAGCCCAAGAATCGTTCAAAGAACCGAAGAAGTGGCGCATGCATCACCTTGCGATGGCTAAAAGTGCCGGTCGCAAACTTACGATGATAACCGCTTACGACGCCCTCACCGCGCCCATTTTTGAAGAGGCAGGTGTGGACATGATCCTCGTTGGAGACAGTTACGGCAACGTTCAGCTGGGCTACGGTTCAACCATTCCCGTCCTCATGGAGGATATGGAACGCGCAACCGCGGCTGTGGCTCGCTCCATAAACCGGCCAATCGTTGTGGCCGACCTGCCGTTTGGAGCGTATGAGGCGGACTCGAAGGAAGCATTCGATAATGCTGTTCGCCTAATCCGTGTTGGAGCCAATGCCGTCAAGCTCGAGGGGGGCGCGGAAATCGCACACACCGTCGCACTACTAACCCAAGCGGGCATCCCCGTTGTGGGGCACCTTGGATTCACACCGCAGTCCGAAAACGCCCTGGGAGGCCCCCGAATGCAAGGGCGCGGCGAAGCGAAGCAGAAGATGATTGACGACGCGCTTGCCCTCCAAGCAGCTGGCGCGGTTGCCATCGTCCTCGAACTCGTACCCGCCCCGGTTGCCAAAGCCGTGACCGATGCCCTGCATGTTCCTACTATTGGGATTGGAGCGGGACCGGACACGGACGGGCAGGTACTTGTCTGGGCAGACATGGCCGGCATGTACGAGTGGGTGCCGAGCTTCGTCAAGAAGTTCGCGAACCTTCGCGAAAGCCTAAAAGACGCGGTTACTGCCTACACCAAAGAAGTGAAGGACGGATCCTTCCCCGGCCCGGACCATTACAAAACCAACTAGAGAGCAAGATTCATGACCTCCGCATCACAGCTGGCGCTTCGCGCCCCGCTCGGCAACACAAAACCAGGACTCATCTCTCCTAAGCGACACGTCCCAGACCACATTGAACGACCCGAATATCTGTTTCATGACGGGCCTGAGGTGGTTACCACCTCTGATATCAAAACGCCTGAAACCATTGCGAAGATCCGCCGGGCCGGCAAAATCGCGGCCGACGCACTAGCTAAAGCCGGCGAGGCTGTAGCACCTGGCGTGACCACTGACCACTTGGATCAAATAGTTCACGACTACATCATCGGGCAAGACGCCTACCCTTCCTGCCTTGACTACATGGGCTTCAAGAAATCGTGTTGCACCTCTATCAATGAAGTGATTTGCCACGGGATCCCCGACTCGCGCCCCCTAGAAGAGGGCGACATTGTCAACATCGACGTAACCGCCTACATCGACGGGGTACATGGCGACACTTGCGCCATGTTTACCGTTGGTGAGGTTGATGAGGAATCTCGCCTGCTTTGCGAGCGCACCGAGAAAGCTATGTATCGCGGGATTAAGGCAATCGCGCCTGGCCGTGAAATCAACGTGATTGGTCGGGTCATTGAAAAGTACGCCAAGCGCTTCGACTACGGTGTGGTGCGCGACTACACGGGGCACGGCGTTGGCGAAGCCTTCCACTCCGGCCTCATCATCCCTCACTACGATTCGCCGCGCGCAACCGAAATAATGGAAGTTGGCATGGTCTTCACCGTTGAGCCAATGCTCACTCTCGGTTCCATCGAATGGGAGCAGTGGGACGACGACTGGACGGTTGTCACCAAAGACCGATCTCGTACCGCCCAGTTTGAACACACGATCGCAGTTACCGAGGACGGCGCCGAGATCCTCACCCTGCGCTAAAACTAAGGAGCACACCATGGAACAAGCAGTGGAACAAAACCTTGCTTTTGGCATAGACATTGGCGGATCCGGCATCAAGGGAGCCGTGGTCAACCTTGACACCGGCGAGTTCGCCACGGAGCGCGTGCGCATTCCTACGCCAAAAAAGTCCACTCCCAAAGCCGTAGCGCAAACCTGTAAAGAACTGATTGACCAGTTTGATTTGCCTGTTGCCATGCCTGTTGGCATCACGTTCCCCGCCCCTGTCTCGCACGGCGTGGTTCTGTTCATGGCCAACTTGCACAAGTCGTGGGAAGGCGTGAACGTCATCGAGCTGATGGAAGCAGAACTTGGCCGCAAGGTCTATCCCGTCAATGATGCAGACGCCGCCGGTTATGCCGAAGTTGTTTACGGCGCAGCCAAGGGCGTTGACGGCCTCGTTATTGTTACCACGCTCGGCACCGGCATTGGTACCGCGATGATCTACAACGGACAACTGCAGCCAAATACGGAGCTCGGCCACGTTGAGATTGATGGTTACGATGCGGAATCCCGGGCCTCATCGGGAGTGCGCACGGCTGAAGGCCTGTCGTTTAAGAAGTGGGCGAAGCGACTCACCAAGTACTATTCCCACCTGGAGATGCTGTTCACCCCCGATCTGTTTGTAGTGGGCGGCGGCGTGTCTAAGAAGCATGACCAGTTCATGCCACTCATCAACATCAAAACGCCCATGGTTCCCGCCAAGCTATTCAACACTGCGGGCATTGTAGGGGCTGCGGCTCTGGCCAAACGCTACCTAACCGCATAGATCGCTTAGAAATTGCGCCGCCCTCATTCATTGATAAATGAGGGCGGCGCGTTTAAGTAAAGGCAGAGAAGACGGCCTGTAAGCCGGATTCTGTTCCAGGGCGAAGCCCCTTCGATGGCCATCTATCTCGGGCCGTTGTTACCAGCGGCCTCTAGCAACCTACCCGCGCGCTTTGGACGGACAGCCCGGCACGCTGCTTGGTTTTGCTCCCGGTGGGGTTTACCCTGCCAGCCCAGTCACCTGGGCCGCGGTGGTCTCTTACACCACCTTTGCACCCTTACCCAAAAACGGGCGGTTTGTTTTCTGTGGCACTATCCCGCGAGTCACCCCGGGTGGCCGTTAGCCACCACCGTGTCCTGTGGAGTCCGGACGTTCCTCGACAATGTCGCGGCCATCCAGCCATCTTCTCCGCCGCTCAAGTCTACTAGAGTTGGACGCATGCTTGTACTTTTACCTCCATCCGAAGGCAAGACCCTTCCCGCCTCGACCGTCAATTTTGATGCCGACGCGATCGCCCCGTTTTCCACGCAGCTCGCAGATGCACGCCAGAGCGTGCTCGATTGCTTGATTGAAACTTCTGCGCGACGCGACGCCCTGGAAATCCTAAAAGTAGGCAAGACCATTGCCGACGAGGTTGAAGCGAACAAACACCTGCGGTCAGCGCAGGCTGGCCCCGCTTGGCAAGTTTATTCTGGCGTACTTTACGAAGCTGGTCGATTTGGCGAGATCGGTGCGGGGTACAAGGCGAACTCGAACTTCGAGATTTGGGTACAATCTGCTCTGTTTGGAGTGGTGGACTTGGCTTCCCCCATCCCGCCCTATCGCCTGTCAATGGATACGAAACTACCGGGTCTGGGCAACCTTGCCCCCTGGTGGAAGAAACACCTCGAAACCCTCATGGAACAGCGCGCCTACCATCGCGTAGTGGTTGATGCGCGCTCTGGTGCGTATCAAAAAGCCTGGCCGGGCACGTCCGCCGAATGTGACCTCATCCGAGTGAATGCGGTGCGCGAACGCGACGGGAAACGCACCGTGGTTTCACACAATGCGAAGAAATACCGCGGAATCCTCGCTGGCGCTCTACTGGAACATGCGAGTGAGTCTGACGGGTCCATCGATTTTGTGCTCGATACCGCGCGTTCACTAACCGGCGCCGATTTTACGGGCGTCGAAGTTAGACAACGCCGCGATTTTCTCGAGCTCGTGATCGTGACGAACTAGCCCCTACTCGGTTTTGACGATGATTGCTTCAAGCTCGTCGGACATGAGCACTTCATCCTCAGCAAGCATCGTGATGTCATGCCATTCCGATTCAGGAAGATCCACAACCATGCCCACAATTTGGCGGCCCTTCGCCTCGTACACGCCGATGCCACCCGTGCGCTCGCGGTAGTACTCGTATTCATCCAGCAACTCAGAGTCGATTTCGCCCGCAAGTTCGTCACGTTTTGCAAGCTTTTCGTTAAGCTCAGCTTCGACCTCGCCCATCGCATCTTGAAGCTGCGCGATTGCGGCCTGCTCATCGGTTCCAACGGCTTCAGTCTGGCGGTCTAGTTCCGAAACGGTTTCCTGCGCGGCCTCGAACGAAGCCATAACGTCAATCAGTTCATTTTCGAGGACGTTGCGACGCTGAGCCATCTGGTTCAGCTCGTGCTGCATGGCAGTGAGGTCCTTGTGGGATCCTTCACCTGCGGCGAGGCGCTCGCTCATCACATCCTGACGGGAGGTGAGGCGCTCCAAATCATTCTCAACCCGCTTCACTTCACGGTTTGCGTCCGTTGCGGCGGAGCGCGCGGTTACTTTTGCGCGCTCCAGGTCAGCTTTTCGCCCCTCAAGGGCGTCGAGCACTTTGACCGCCGGGTGTTTACTGCGGGCCGCGCGCAACTGCAAGATCCGCGTGTCAACCTGTTGTAGTTCAAGAAGTTTCACCTGGTCCGCTTTTGAAGCTTTCACTATGCCCGCTCTTTCACTAGGTAGTGCTTTTAGTTCTAATCAAAGTGTATTAGGCTGACGCGCCCTACCCCAATAGTTTATCCAAGGGTTTCCAGGTGCAGGTTCCAGGGTTCGGTAACAAATCGCGAAACATCCACCTGTAGTTGCACACCCGCATCTGCGGCAGCTTCTTCAAGATCATCTGCCAAGTGCGGTAGCCACAGCCATTCAGTTGCCCAATGAGAACCGCAGATGAGGGCCGGACTGCCCTCTTCAAGGTGTTCACTAGCCGGATGGTGGCGCAGGTCCGCGGTGACGTATACATCGGCCCCAAGCTCGCGGGCGCGCGCGAGGAAGGAGTCGCCAGACCCTCCTGATACGGCAACAGTGCTGACCGGCGCCTCAAGATCGCCGCCGGGCGCACCCACGAAAATACCGTGCGGACCAGCGGGGAGCGCTCTTGCCACGCGATCAGCGAACTCCCGTAGCGTTTGCGGCGCTTCGAGCTTGCCGATGCGGCCCAAACCGCGAGCGGTACCCGCCTCGTCCTCATCGATGGGATCAAATGGTTCGCCTTCAATACCGACCGCCTGTGCCAGCGCCCAGGCCACGCCGCGTGCCGCCGAATCAGCGTTGGTGTGTGCGTTCATGAGGGCCACGTCAGATTTGATGAGATCGTGCACAATCCTGCCCTTGTAATCCAAGCGCGACACGAAGCTGGTACCGCGAAGGTAGAGAGGATGGTGCGTAATTAGCATGTCGTAGCTGTCCTCAATCGCCTGCGCGACCGTTTCAGCAACGGGATCAACAGCCAGGAGGATCTTGCTTACCTTCTGCCCAGGATCTCCTACGATTAGGCCGTTCTTATCCCACGACTCTTGGAGGCGCTGCGGATAGCGGGCCTCCATAATTTCCATAACATCAGAAACAGTCCACATGCCTCGAGACTACCGCACGAACCAAACCAAATTACCGGGTCTGCAGCCGGCCTCTCAGGCCGGACAATCGCACAGAAGGTCACGACCATTCGATCGAGAGCTGTAGATACAACTGATGCCCGGCTTTCGCCGGGCATCTGCCTGTGGGCCCAGAGGTTTGTGGTTTCAGGACATCGTTCGTCCCTGTTCTGCTCGACCGCCCTGTAGATGTCGCAAGACATCCATCAACGGATGTGTCACGACATCCTAAATTAATGTCCTATGCCTTCCATATCCTTTGGATAGACCTAATGAGAAGGTGTAAAACGTCGAGAGGTGATTGGAATGTCGGATACGCCGATCTGGCCGGGACTCGTTGATACGGAGCACTTGAAATCTGAGTTTGTTGACCTATCAAATCTGCTGGCGAATGCCGCTAGGGATGGAGACTGGGACACGGTTATTGAGATGGTTGCTGAAAGCGCTTGGATGACTGCGAACCAATGGCGTGTAACTGGGTCTTCTTGGTTTGCTCCGCTGCACCAGGTTGCTTGGAATGGGGCTCCGGTGGAAGTTGCTGAGAAGCTGATTGAACTTGGAGCATGGCGATCACTTCGAACGGCCGATGGAGACAGGCCCATAGACATTGCACTACGTCGAAATCATCTGCATCTCCAAGATGTCTTGACAGTTCGCACTCCTTCAGAGCATGAACTTGAAAAGTATGCAGCATGGGACAAGCGTCTAGACGATCTGATAAAGGAACGAACCTCAGTTCTTGACCCGGTGAAGTATCGACCGGTAACAACTGAAGTGATCGTTCTCGAGCCCCTAGAACACATGTGGTTCTCGTATCCGGGCATGTATGGCGGCTTCAAAATGGGAGTACATGGGAACCGGCTCGTAGTAAAGAGCTGGTGCCGTGTAGTTGGCGGTTCAGGACGAGCACACGTTATTACGAAGGATCAAACAGTACTGGTTGATTCAGGATTCGTCTAAAACAGATAGCGATCAATAGTAGGGAAATCCGTAGCAGGTATGCGCGCGTGCTCACGAAGCGCGTCCTCCCACCACAACAAGGAAAACCCAGGCCAAAAACAACACCAAATGTCCTATAGCCCAAAAACCGGAACGATGACGGGGCACATCAAAGCCCCAAAGCATAAAAAATCTCGGAACACCGCATGAACGATGTCCCGAGACATAACACCTGTGGGCCCAGAGGGACTCGAACCCCCGACATCCACGGTGTAAACGTGGCGCTCTAGCCAACTGAGCTATAGGCCCAACTCCAACGGAGTGGAACGTCAAAGATCATACCCAACTCCGGGAGCAAATTTCATCTTACAAACCACTATTTCATAAAACAGTGGCAATAGTCTCAGTCTACTGGCGAGCCTGAGCGATTAAACGCATTCCCGACCAGTCCTCGCAGACCATGGCCGCGGACGTGGCGCTCATGCCCGCAACCTGTGCAGCGTCGGCCACTACCTCGGGCGGAACGTGATTTGGCGTGCCCGACTTTGGAGTAAGCACCCAGACAACTCCACCATTGTCCATATTCGCAGAGGCATCCAGCAGGACATCTGCCAGGTCGTCCTCCTCCGAATCCTCCAGACGCCACCAAACAATCACGCCATCTACAACGTCTGAATAATCAACGTCTACAAGCTCGTTGCCCGTTGCATCTTCAACTGCGGCGCGCAAAGAATCATCGGTATCTTCGTCCCAATAAAACTCTTGAACAATCTGGCCGCTTTTATAACCGAGACTCGAAAGAGCCGTCGGATCCACCTTTCGGGAATCAGATTTTGATATCACGCGCTCAGTCTACCTAAGTTTCAGGCACACGCATGCCAAATAGTCCACATATGAGCCAAGCAGGCTCCACGTCCTCATCCTGTTTTACACTTCCTGTGTTTTCAGGCACACGTGGACAAAAATCAAGCCGGTACCAAGTGCAAAAACTACCAAAACCGGGGATGATTAGAACCAAAGAAAACTATACGATCCACTAGTGGATACGTTTCGAGAGAAAGAGGATTCGTGGCTGAAGCAGATCACCGCCCAGTAGTCAATGGCATGCTGAGTCAAGTGCCGGACAATGACCCGCACGAAACCGAGGAATGGCTGGAATCTCTAAGAAGCCTTTATGAAGCAAAAGGCGGGCCACGCACCCGCTATATCCTGCTTCACATGCTTGCAGAAGCTCGTCGCAAAGACGTTCAGATTCCTCTAGAACTCACCACTCCCTACATCAACACCATTCCCGTTGATCAAGAACCATACTTCCCCGGCGATGAGGCGACCGAGCGTCAGTACCGCCGCTGGATGCGCTGGAACGCTGCCGTTCAGGTCATGCGCGCCCAGAGGCCCGGCGTTGGCGTTGGCGGACACCTCTCTTCTTACGCGTCGGTAGCGACCCTGTACGAGGTTGGCTTTAACCACTTCTTCCGCGGGAAGAATCACCCAGGCGGCGGTGACCATGTGTTCTTCCAAGGCCACTCCTCCCCCGGCGTTTATGCGCGCGCCTTCCTCGAAGGCCGGCTCACCGAAGAGCAGATGGACGGATTCCGCCAGCAGGTCTCCACCGAGCACGGCATCCCCTCCTACCCGCACCCGCGTCAGCTACCCGACTTCTGGGAGTACCCCACGGTGTCCATGGGTCTTGGCCCCGCCGAGGCGATCTACCAGGCTTGGTTTGACAAGTACCTAGAACTGCGCGGCCTCAAAGACACTTCGCAGCAGCACACGTGGGCGTTCCTTGGTGACGGTGAAATGGACGAGCCCGAATCACGCGGCATGCTTCAGCTTGCAGCGCAGCAGGGCCTGGACAACCTCACGTTCGTTATTAACTGCAACCTGCAGCGCCTCGACGGCCCGGTCCGCGGTAACGGCAAGATCATTCAGGAACTCGAATCGTTCTTCCGCGGCGCCGGCTGGAATGTAATCAAGGTTGTGTGGGGACGAGGCTGGGACCGTCTGCTAGAAGCCGACCAGGACCACGCCCTCGTAAACATCATGAACGAAACCCTTGACGGCGACTACCAGACCTTCAAGGCAAACGATGGTGCATACGTGCGCGAGCACTTCTTTGGCCGCGACCCGCGCACCAAGGAAATGGTTAAGGACTGGACCGACGACGAGATCTGGGATCTGCGCCGCGGCGGCCACGACTACCGCAAGGTATACGCCGCCTACAAGGCCGCTGTCGAGCACACCGGCCAACCCACCGTCATCCTGGCGCACACCATTAAGGGCTACGCGCTGGGCCCGCACTTCGCTGGCCGCAACGCAACCCACCAGATGAAGAAGCTCACGGTTGATGACTTGAAGGACCTTCGCGACCTCCTGCGTATTCCGATTTCGGATGAGGAGCTCGAGAAGAACCCGTACCTTCCTCCGTACTACAAGCCGGCCGATGATGATCCGGCATTGCAGTACATGCTTGAGCGTCGCGCTAAGCTTGGCGGTTTCCTCCCCTCGCGCCACCGGGATGACAAGGCCCTGCCGATGCCGGCAGACAAGCCTTTTAATGCCCTTGCCAAGGGGTCGGGAGCCCAACAGGTTGCCACCACCATGGCGTTCGTGCGTCTTTTGAAAGACCTGATTAGGGACAAGGAGTTCGGCAAGTACATTGTGCCGATCATTCCCGACGAGGCCCGTACCTTCGGCCTGGACGCGATCTTCCCGTCCGCAAAGATCTTCAACACGCACGGGCAGAACTACACGGCCGTGGATGCCTCCATGATGCTCTCCTACAAGGAAGCAAAGGAAGGTCAGGTTCTTCACACGGGCATTAACGAGGCCGGTTCTGCGGCTGCGCTACAGGTTGTGGGTACCTCTTACTCCACCCACAACTTCCCGATGGTTCCCGTTTACATCTTCTACTCGATGTTCGGTTTCCAACGGACGGCAGACCAGTTCTGGGCTGCGGGAGACCAGCTGTCACGCGGATTCATCATTGGCGCTACCGCGGGTAAGACCACGCTTGCCGGTGAAGGCTTGCAGCACATGGACGGCCACTCGCCAGTCATTGCCTCCACAAACCCCGCTGTGGTCACCTACGATCCGGGCTACGCTTACGAGATTCGCCACATCGTGAGGGACGGAATCGAGCGCATGTACGGCCCGAACGAGTCTGGCCGTGACCGCGATGTCATGTACTACCTCACGGTATACAACGAGCCGATCCACCAGCCCGCAGAGCCGGAAAACCTTGATGTTGACGGCCTGATCAAGGGCATATACATGCTTGACGACTTCGAGGGCAACGGCCCGAAGGTTAAGCTGCTGGCCTCTGGCGTGGGTCTGCCATGGGTACGCGAGGCGCGAAAGATTTTGCGCGAAGACTGGGGCGTTGACGCGGCTGTCTACTCGGTGACCTCTTGGACTGAGCTACGTCGTGAAGCTATTGCGGTAGACAAGTACAACTTCGAACACCCGAACGAGGAAGCTCGCAAGCCTTACGTCACCTCCGTTTTGGAGCAGGCTGAAGGCCCAACCGTTGCGACCTCTGACTTCGAGCACCTGGTTCATGACCAGATCGCTCGCTGGGTGCCCGGCAAGTACTACCCGCTTGGAGCGGACGGTTTCGGATTCTCCGACACTCGCGCAGCGGCACGTCGCTACCTGAAGATCGACGCTGAGTCGGTTGTGATCCGCGCCCTCCAGGGCCTTGTTGAGGAAGGTAAGATGGACCGCTCCGTACTTCAGCAGGCGATTGACAAGTATGACCTGTTCAACCCGAATGCGGGCCACTCCGGCGGTGAGGGCGGCGACGCCTAAATCTCTCGGAACATATAAATGATCCCGACGGCCATTTCAAGTGCCGTCGGGATCATTTTTACTGTCACAACAGGTTAGTGCCTTCGTGATGTTTGCATTGCAAGGACACCAGCTCCTGCTAACGCCAGCGCGAAGAACGCAAGGAGTCCGGCTTCCGCACCCGTTTTCGCCAACGGTTTCGACTCGCCCCGCCCATGCGAATAGGTGGGCTGAGAAGTTACCGAAGGAACCTGCGAACCGTTGGGACTCTGTGTCACCGTGGGTTTGTCGTTATCCGCCGGCACTTCCGTCCCCGTCGTGGTGACTTCCGTTTCGGTCGTGGCTTCTGTCTCGGTCGTCGGCTCCGTTTCGGCAGGTTTATCCGGCGCCTTCTCAAAGACGACAGCTGACACGCGACCGATCGCAACGTCACCGCTGAAACTGGTATCACCGTCTGACATGCGGGCCATTGGCGCATCATTCAGACCAGACAGGAGCAGCTTCCAATTGCCGTCCGGGAGCGTGACATTCCAGTCCGCATCCGTTGGGTTCACGAACACGATGCGCTCAGGCTGATCCGCAAGCGTCACTTTGTAGGAGAACCGCTTATCACCGTCCGTAATCGACACTCCCTTATAAGCTTGCTCAATCTTCGAATAGTCCACTAGGCGCACCCAGCTGTTTTCAGCACGGAAATTCGCGAGCTCACGGAAGTAAGCAACTGAGTCCTCAAAATCTGCGGCACGATCGTAATCAAATGCGTTGACACTATCAGGCGACTTATAGGAGTTCTCCTCCCCTCCCTTAGTTCGTAGCGCCTCCTGACCGGCGTGGACAAAATTGGCGCCATTTGAGAGGAACTGAACCTGTGTTGCAAACGCATGTCTGCGCACTATGTCTTCCTCCGAAGCACCAGGGAGCGAGCCCCTAAGCTTGTCGTACATCGTCAGATTGTCATGCGCCTCGTTATAGTTCACAGACTGCGACGCATCCGCGTAGTTACGAACATGGTTGGCTCCCTTTATCAGGTTGAACACGTCCCACGCGACGTTGTCTGCGCCACCTCCAGACACATAGCCAGTTCCGGCCTGCGTGTTGTGAGTTCCCTTCATCGTGTCACGGAACTTGTCGTTAAAGAACGAGATACCCGGCATCAGCGTCGCATTATCCTGGTTCGCTCCCTTAACTCCCTCAGGATGATTGCCCATGTTCCAGCCTTCGCCAAGCATGACGATGCTCTCGTCAATCTTGTTTAGCTCAGAACGAATCTCATTCATCGTTTCAACATCATGAATACCCATGAGGTCGAATCGGAAACCGTCAATCGAATACTCCTGCGCCCAGAACTTGAGCGAATCGATCATGTACTTGCGCATCATAGGCTGCTCCGAGGCGGTCTCGTTGCCCACACCCGTGCCGTTTTGCAAAGCGCATCCATCCGTGTGACGGAAATAGTAGCCCGGAACCGTACGCTGTAGCGGCGACAGTTGCGTGTCATACACGTGGTTATACACAACATCCATCACCACATACATGCCAGCATCATGAACCGCATCGATCATGGCCTTCATGTCGCGCACGCGCGATGCAGGGTCTGTGGGATCAGAAGCGTACGAGCCTTCCGGCACATTGTAGTTCACCGGGTCGTAACCCCAGTTGTACTGCTTGTCATAGCCAAGATCGCCCGTCTCATCTACCGTGTAGAAGTCGTACATAGGCAGGAACTGAACGTGTGTTATGCCAAGCGACTTGATGTAATCCAGCCCTGACACGTTACCCTTCTCAGTCTTCGTACCGGTCTCAGTAAGTCCCAGGAACTTCCCCTTGTTCGAAATACCGTTGTTTGGAGCAATCGTCATATCACGAACATGCGCCTCGTAAATAGTCGCGTCCTCGATCCCGCTAAACGGCTTCATACGCGCGCCGTTCCAGCCCTGCGGGTTTACATTTGCAACATCAATAACGACCGAACGTGTAGAGTTTGCCGTTGACGAACGCGCATACGGATCCGGCGATTCATCGACCTTGCCATCTTCAAACTCGATGCGGTAGCGGTATTCCATCATGTTCGCATCGCCCTCGAAAATGTACTCCCAGGTTCCGCGTTCTCCCTTGGTCATAGGCAAGACTTCACCACTGTTGGAATAATTTACGAGGCCAACTGAGGCTGCCGTCGGCGCCCACAACCGGAACGTCGTGGAGTCCGGGGTGTACAGGGCTCCCAGTTCACCATCGTAGAAATACTTGTCATTAAACTCTTTTGAATGCAGTTCATGGCAAGACAAGTCCGGGGTAGCTGGAACGGCGTCCTGCGAGTAGTAAACGTTCGGATCACCCTGCGCTATCCACACCTCGGCTTTGCCGTCCTTAAACTCGGTAATGAATAGATCATCGGGCGTGTTTTTCTCTGCCCACTCGTTGTCTGCCGTGGAGCGACGCAATATCACACCGACCCGGGTAATCGGCTGGTCAGACTCTACGCTCCAAGTTGCCGTCCCATCCGTCAATGCAACGCTTTGACCATCCTGATTCGGTAGCCATGTCCAGATGTTCCAGCCATCATAGTTGCCGGTGTAACGCACGTAGTGAACGGTGAGCTCCGCAGCATACGAGGAAGGGTCCGGATTCTCGCCTGGTTCTGGGCTTGGCGCTGCCTGTTCGGTTACGTCAACCTGCCAGTTCTTTGACTGCTCGGTTTCGACTACGCTCACCTGCAGGTTCTTTCCCACCTCCAATGGCACATCCTGTGACTGGTGAGCCCACTCATTTCCATCCTGCGCACGACGAACGCGCATACCCGCATTCGTAGCACCTTCAGGGATCGAAAACGCTGCTTGAAGCTCGCCGCCCGCTCCCACGTGTAAAGGCACGGACTTTCCATCCTCACCCGAGTACCAAAGCCACACCGAGTAGTTCCCGTAATCACTTTCAGAAACGCTGGCGAGCGGTTTCACCTTTACGTCTACAGACGTTTCAGTAGCATTCGCCTGGACTGGCAATGCCACCAAGCCGGCAAATAGCAAGACCAGGCTTAACAATCCAGCCCAAAAACTCTTGACTCTCATTATTCTCCTCATCATTGAGTTGTAAAAAGTCACAGGTGCTGCAAAATATTGCAACTATTTCAGACCATTACAGCATCTTCCAACCTAGCTTGTCCAGCTTTTGGGGCAAACTACCGACCTTAAGCGCATTTCACCAAAGCTTTGCAAAACATTTCAATCCGTTGCACCGAAGGGGCCGGGCATAACTAATACCCGGCCCCCTTTTGCTTTAAGCCGCGTAGGCGGCCTGCATATTTAAGAACTCAACTTCTTAGCATCGGTAGGCAGACCTCGCTCGCCGGCCTCCCAAATCTTTCCTTCATACTCGGGCGACACGAGGTTTTGCGCAGTCAAGATTGCCTCAACCTCCTCGCGCGGCAACAAACCCCGCTCAACTATTAGGTCGGAAACCCGCCGACCCGTGCGCGCAGCTTCCTTACCGATCATGTCGCCGTTTTGGTGTCCAATCAGCTCATTGAAGTAAGTAACAATGCCGATTGAGCCCATCACCTGTTCATGCAAATGCTCCCGGTTTGCCGTGATGCCCGTTATGCAACGCTCGGCGAGTGTTACCGTAGCGTTCTCCAGCAAACGCATTGACTCAAACAGCACCTGGGCAATGACCGGCTCCATCACATTGAGCTGCAACTGAGCAGCCTCGGCTGCCATCGTGACGGTCATGTCGTTGCCCACCACTTTGAAACAAACCTGGTTCACAACCTCTGGAATCACCGGGTTCACCTTGGCTGGCATGATAGACGACCCAGCCTGCATGGGCGGCAGGTTAATCTCCTGCAAACCCGCCGTAGGCCCAGATGACAAAAGCCTCAGATCATTACAAATCTTCGAAAGCTTCACCGCAAAACGCTTCAGCGCCCCGTGCACCGACACGAAAGCGCCAGTATCAGATGTCGCATCGATCAGGTTTGCGGCCCTGCGGAAAGGTAGCCCCGTCACCTTGGACAGTTCTTCTACCGCTACCTGCGGGTATCCCTCCGGCGTGTTCAGCCCCGTGCCAATCGCAGTGGCGCCAAGATTGATTGACAGCAGTAGGTCTGCCGCCTGATCAATCACACGCAACTCTTCACGCAGCGAGACGGTGAACGCCTCAAACTCCTGCCCTAAAGTCATCGGCACAGCATCTTGAAGCTGGGTACGCCCCATCTTCAGCACGTCAGCGAACTCGTGGGCCTTCTCATCCAACGCATCCATGAGGCGCGAGGCCGACAGACGCAAGTCTACGAGCTCGCGGTACACCGCCAGGTGGAAACCCGTTGGGTACGAGTCGTTTGTGGACTGCGACTTATTCACGTCGTCATTGGGGTGAATAATGTCGTAACGCCCCTTTTCGAACCCCAGCATCTCGAGGGCTACGTTAGCGATCACCTCATTGGTATTCATGTTTACTGACGTTCCCGCACCACCTTGGAACAGGTCGAGCGGCCACTGATCGTAAAAATCTTCACTTCCCAAGATTTTGTCGCAAGCCGCCTCAATCGCACGCGCTTTATCCTCCGGAAGCACCTTAAGACGCCTATTCGCCCGAGCCACCGCCTTCTTCACCTGCACCATCGCGATGATGAAATGCGGATAGCTTTCTAGGCGCGTACCCGAAATCTGAAAGTTCTCTATGGCTCGAAGGGTATGGATACCCCAATACACGTCGGCTGGAACTTCCCGTTCACCAAGCAGATCCACTTCTGTGCGCGTTTGCATCCAAGGCCCCTTTCACTTCGACCACCACAAGCATATATATGATTCATATTCGAGGCCGCGCTTTGTGACCGCCTATTTCGGAGCCGGCGCAAACGCTCGCTCGCGCATAACGGTAGCCACTGCCCGTAGCGGGATCCCCGCGGGGCACACCGCTTCGCATTCACCGTATAGAGAGCAGGGGCCGAAGTTTGCCTCCATAACGGCCGTCATATTTTTGGCGCGCTTTCGCCTGACTCGCCCCGGCACCTCCAGCGAAGCTAGATGCGCAAGTTTGGCGCCAGTAAACAAGTTTGCCGCCCCGTTTGGGCATGCCGCAACGCACGCCCCGCACCCGATGCAAGCAGCCATATCCAACGCCTGTTCGGCAACCTCGTGCGTGTTAAATGCCTCGTCCGCATCGGGAGCCGTCCCCGCATCCGTATGCGAGTACGCTCCAGCCATCAAAATTTCATCCAAAGCCGAGCGATCCACCACTAGGTCTTTGATCACCGGGAACTGCTTGGCGCGCAGTGGTTCGAGAGTGACAACCTCACCCTCCTTGCGCTCGCCTACCCGCTGGTGGCAGGCGGGCAAATTCTTTGCGTCTCCGTGCGGGCGCCCATTTACTAGCAACCCGCAGGAGCCGCAAATGCCTTCGCGACAATCAGAGTCAAACGCGATCGGGTCTTTCCCCTCGCGCAAACGTTGAGCGTTCAAGTGATCAAGTAGCTCCAACCACGACATGTTGGGGTCAGCTTCGACCTCGTACGTTTTAAACTGGCCGCGAGTGCCCGGACGGTCTTGGCGCCAAACTTTTAGCTTAATCATTTGTAGCTCCTCGTTGTCGGCTGAACCGCTTCAAAATGCAGGGGCTCGCGGTCTTCAATGAATACCGGATCTGAGTCCCAATCCTTAGTTCGCCAAGCCGTAGTGTGCATCCACTGATTGTCATTCCTAACGGCCTCGCCCTCGAAACTGTATTCTTCACGGAAATGCGCGCCGCAGGATTCTTCGCGGTGCCAAGCATCAACGCACATGGTTTGGGCAAGCTCCAGGTAGTCTTGCACGCGCAGAGCCTGTTCTAGATCCTGATTCAGTTTGAGTTGCGAGCCAGTGACCCGAAGGTTGTTCAAGTAGTTTCGCCGCAGGTAATCTACCTTCTCTATGCCCTTCTCCAGCCCCTCCTTTGAGCGCGAAACCCCGCAGTGTTCGTACATGATGTTGCCCAGCTCCGCGTGGATATCTATTGCGGGGGTGGTTCCCGTTGCGGCCCTCAACTTCAGTATTCGGCTCTTCACCTCTGAAAGTGTGAACAGGGCGGCCGCACTGCCAGCATCTGGACGCTTCGTGCCCAATAGCGTAGCCAAGTAGTTGGGCACCACGTTTGGAATAACGAAGAAGCCATCCACGCACGCTGAGAGCAACGAGTTTGCGCCCAGCCGGTTTGCCCCGTGGTAGGCATAAGATGCCTCGCCGGCAACAAACAGACCCGGAATCGTAGACATCAGGTTGTAGTCCACCCATAGCCCACCCATGGTGAAGTGTGCGCCCGGAGCGATACGCATCGGAGTTTCCCGCGGGTCCTCCCCCGTCACATCAAAGTACATGTCGAACAGGTTGCCGTAACGCTCGTTCAACACGCCTTTGCCTAGCCGTGCGATCGCGTCGGAAAAGTCCAGGTTGACCGCGTTCTTCTTCGGGCCTACCCCGTGACCAGAAATAATCTGCTCACGTGCCGCCCGCGAGGCCACGTCACGCGGAGTGAGATTACCGAAAGCCGGATACTTCCGCTCCAAGTAATAGTCACGCTCGGCCGGGGGAATCTCATTGGCAGGCCGATCATCACCAGCCCTACTCGGAACCCAAATGCGACCATCATTGCGCAAAGACTCACTCATTAGGGTGGTTTTTGACTGCCACTCATTCTCCACTGGTAGCGCGGTTGGGTGGAATTGAATAAAAGACGTATTTGCTATTGCAGCGCCACGCCGGTGCGCCCTCCACGCGGCCGTCGCATTCGAGTTCTTAGCCAGCGTCGAATACTTGTACACGTTGCCGTAGCCACCTGTAGCAAGCACAACCGCATCAGCCATGAGGCAGGTGAGTTCACCGGTAATGAGATTGCGCACCACCACGCCCACTGCCCGGCCATCCTCGACAATCAAATCCAACATCTCATGACGAATCCACAGCTCGACGCGCCCAGCCGCTACCTGCCGCAATAACGATTGATGAGCCGCGATCTGCAACTGCTGTCCCGTCTGCCCCCGCGAATAAAACGTGCGCGACACCTGCACGCCACCGAATGAGCGGTTCGACAACGCCCCGTCGTACTCTCGCGCAAACGGCACCCCGTGTGCGCAGAGGTGATCGATCACCCGATTGGACTCCTGCGCAAGCCTCCAAGCCTCGGCCTCGCGTGCTCGAAAGTCACCGCCTTTTATCGTGTCCGTCACGAACCGAAGCAAGCCATCGCCATCCACGCGCTTACCACGCGCCGCGTTAATTCCACCTTGAGCGGCAACCGAGTGCGCCCTCCTTGGCGAATCGTGATAGGTAACTGCCGTAACGTTGTATCCAAGCTCCGCGAGCGTGGACGCCGCTCCCGCCCCTGCAAGCCCGGTCCCAATCACGAGCACGCGGAACTTTCGCCGATTTGACGGGGAAACCAGGCGCATGCGCTGTTTGTGTTCATCCCAGCGCGAGGCCGGCTCATCTGCCTGTGGAACGTTCCCATCCAGAACGTTTCCTTTCAAAATAGTCATCACACCGCTCCTAGATTCGCGCTCAAAACCACGGCCGCGTCCCCCACCAAAATCAATATGGCAAGCAGAATCCCGATTGCCCGCATCCACTTGCGCCAAGAACTCGAAGTTACGCCGAGGTCATTAATCGCAAGCTCAAAACCGTGCGCCAAATGAATGGCAAGAGCGAGCAGCACGATCAGGTAAAAGACGGCCATAACCGGCCGATCCAACGAGGCGATCATGTTGGTTGCCGCATAAAACTGCTCGTCTGGGTGCTGGAATGAAGCCGGCTGCACCAGCGCTCCAACCGTCAGATCCAAGATGTGCAAAAACACGAAAGCCAGAAGCACGATTCCAGTAGGAAGCATCAACTTCGCAAAATATCCGGTCAACCGCTTGGGCCGCGCGCTCGCAGTGTTTGCCCTGGACCTCTTCCACACAAGCACCGCACACAACACGTGGATGAGCAGGCAGGCGCCGAGCACAATGCGAGCAATCCACAGCAATCCCTCGTATGGCAAGAGCGGAGTAAACGCCTCGCGTAGCCACTTCGAATATGCGTTGTAGTCTTCGCGCGATGCAAAGATTTTCAAATTGCCGAGCATGTGTACGAATACAAACGCGAGCATCACAAGCCCGGTAATCGACATCGTAAGCTTCGCCGCCCAAGTGGGGAAAACTTGCGCCTTCTCGCGCGGCTGCCAAACCCTTCCGTGGACCGTCATTGCTCACCCCTAACGGTTGAACTTACAGTCCAGTCTATGTAACTTAGTTCACGTTTTTAGCGGATCGAGGAGCACGCTTCACATAGAGTCCAAAACTTCTTCGGCGATTCAACCCCTGGTTTCACGGGCGAGGACAACGAGATCTTCCAGGGTCTGCAACTGCGCCACGTCGCCGTCTTTCAAGCTGATCTTGAGGTCTTGCTCTACAGCCGCAATCACCGCGTAAAGGCCGATCTCATCAAGATCAAAATCATCAGCAAGGCTCATATCGGAGCGAAAATCCTGCGCCTCAACCGTCGATTCATCGAGGAGAGCGGCAACCACTGCCGCCTCGACCTCATCCGCGTCTGAGTTCTCACTTACAGACTCGCTACTTGATTCTTCGAGTTGCTCATCCGACAGGTCATAGCCGAGCATTTCGGCAATCGAGATTCCCACGGATAATCCTCACTAACCAACTCGGTGAAGCCAGCGCACGGACACACCATCGCCCGCGTACCTAAACGGCTCCAACTCTTCATCCCACGCCGCGCCCAATGCAAGATTAAGGCGCTCGCGCAACTCTGCTGGATCCGTTGCCTCCATCGCCGAGCGAATACGATCCTCAGGGACCATCATGTTCCCCGAAGCATCCATTGGAGCATGGAAAATACCAAGATCAGGCGTGTGACACCACCTTGCACCGTCCGAACCCCGCACGGCTTCCTCGGTGATCTCGTAGCGCAGATCGTCCCAACCTCTAAGTGCAGAAGCTAACTGCGCCCCCGTTCCCACGGGGCCAACCCAAGAAAACTCAGCGCGCATAAGGCCGGGCACAGCGCCCTGCTGGGTCCATTCCAAACGCACGTCCTGATCCAGCACCGACGCAACGTTCCACTCAACATGTGGGCAAAGTGCTGGCGGACATGAGTGCACGAAAAGAACACCGCGGGTGTAACTTCCGGACATGATGCCTCCCTTTTCCTTGAGGTTCGTCTTCCCCTACGTCCTCAAGCGTCAAAGGCTAACCGATCCAGCGGTGCTTTCCCCATTGTGTCCTAAAAATCTCTCTCACGCTAGTCTGCGTCTCCAACGCAGCGCAATGCCAGCACGCGTCAGAGCATAAAACTTCGCTAAACATGGCAAAAGCCCCGCCAAAGCGGGGCTTTCTACCAACTAGCGCATCATTACATGATTTCACGAACCTTGCGCAATGCCTTCTTGCGCGTTGCACGATCCAAGCGATCTAGGTACAGCATTCCCTCCAGGTGGTCCGTTTCGTGTTGCAGGCAACGTCCCATCAGTTCTTCGCCCTCGACCGTAATCTTCTTACCATCGAGGTCAATCCCCTCAACACGGGCATACCACGCGCGTTTTGTTGGGAACCACAAGCCGGGAACCGAGAGGCACCCCTCGTCGCCGTCCTGATACTCGTCCTTTGAAACCTCAACCAGTTTCGGATTGAGCACATAACCGATCTCGCCATCGATATTCCAAGAAAAGGCCCGCAACCCAACACCGATTTGAGGGGCAGCAAGACCTGCGCGCCCCTCCTCATCGACGTTCTCTAGCAAGTCCTCAACGAGGCTCTTCACCGAATCGTCGATGTCGGTGATCCACTCACATGGCGTGCGCAAAACCGGGTCGCCAATAACCCTAATCTCACGGTATGTCACTTGGCTGACCCCCTATTCGCTTCAAGCTCGGCGATAATAATCTGCTTTGCTTCTTCAACCGGAATCTCCTTTGAGGCACCGCCGCGACGGTCGCGGAACTCAACCACACCGTTCTTCAAGCCGCGCCCCACAACAAGGACGTACGGCATGCCCAGCAGTTCAGCATCAGCAAACTTCACGCCCGCCGATACCTTCGGACGATCATCGTAAAGCACGTCGAAACCAGCATCCGACACAGCCTGAGAAATGTCAGCCGCGGTATCAGCGATCTGTTCGCCCTTACCCGCGGCAAGCACCTGCAGGTGGAACGGCGCCACAACCATTGGCCAAGACAAGCCAAGATCATCGTGGTGGCTCTCCGCCATGGCTGCAACCACGCGGGAGATACCCAGGCCGTACGATCCCATGGTAACCACCTGCGACTTGCCATTTTGGTCCAGCACCGAAAGGTCCAAAGCCTTTGCGTACTTGCGGCCGAGCTGGAAGATATGCGCTACCTCGATACCGCGCGCAAGCTCAAGAGGACCCGAACCATCCGGGGCCGGATCCCCCTCCTTCACCTCAGCAACCTCAACCGTGCCATCGGCCGTGAAGTCGCGGCCCATCACCAGGTTGTACACGTGGTAATCAGGCTTATTACCACCAGCGATCCAAGCCGTGCCCTCCACAACCCGCGGGTCAACGAAGAAGCGCACCGAGCCCGTCGGGTTGTCGTCCTCGTCAGTCGTTCGGTTCGGCGAGTTTGGCCCCACTACCTCGGGCCCCAAATAACCGGCCACCAACTCCGGATGTTTCGCAAGGTCCTCAGGCGTTGCCTGTTCTACCTCGGCGGGCGCAAAAGCAGCCTCAAGACGCTTCTCATCCACCTCCCGGTCACCCGGGATACCAATGTTTACAACCTCGCGCATGCCATCGGGATGCGTCAGCGTCACGACATACGACTTCAGCATGTCCCCCGCTTCCCACGGACGATCCTCGCGCGGATAAAGCTCATTTGAAAGATCGACAAGTGCGGATATGGTCTTCGCGTCCGGCGTATGACGCAATTCCTTAGCCGGCGTATTCGAGTAATCCACGGGATCTGGAACCGGGGTTACAACCGCCTCCGCATTCGCTGCGTAACCACGAGGAGAACGCACAAACGTGTCCTCACCCATGGGATTCGGATAGAGGAACTCCTCTGAACGTGAACCACCCATGGCACCCGACTGCGCGGCCACAATCACAAACGGCAAACCGAGGCGCTCAAATACACGCTGGTACGCCTTCCGGTGCAACTCATAAGACTTAGCGAGCCCCTCATCATCAATATCGAAGCTGTAAGAGTCCTTCATCACGAACTCGCGGCCGCGAATCACGCCCGCACGTGGACGCGCCTCATCGCGATACTTCGTTTGAATCTGATACAGCGAAAGCGGCAGATCCTTATACGAGGAGTACATGTCCTTAACCGCGAGCGTAAACATCTCTTCATGCGTTGGCGCAAGCAGGTAATCCCCATCCTTGCGGTCCTTCAACCGGAAGAGGTTTGGTCCGTATTCTTCCCACCGGTTGGTTTTCTCATACGGTTCGCGCGGCAGTAGCGCCGGGAAGTGGACTTCCTGGGCCCCAATCGCAGCCATCTCTTCACGCACAACCTGCTCGATGTTACGCAAAACCTTCAAACCAAGAGGCAACCACGTGTAGATGCCCGGAGCCACACGACGAATGTAGCCGGCGCGCACCATCAGCTTGTGGCTTGCAACTTCCGCATCTGCGGGATCTTCACGAAGCGTCCGCAGGAAAAATTCAGACATGTTAGTAAGCACGATTACCAGCCTAACTGCAAAGCGTGATGAGAGGAAACGATGCCATCTCTCATCGAATTAACAAGATATTAGAAGCCGTAAAATCAGCTGATCACGTCAACGCTACCGGAACCCTCTCCAAGGCCCATCGTTTGCGCAATCTCATTCGCATACTTCAAAAGGGCAGGCACAATCTCGGCCTCAGGAACGGTGTCAACCACCTGACCCTTGATGAAAATCTGGCCCTTGCCGTTGCCAGACGCCACGCCAAGATCAGCCTCGCGAGCCTCACCGGGACCATTCACAACACAGCCCATTACCGCCACGCGCAAAGGAACCGTGAGGTCCTTCAACCCCTCGTTAACTTCATTCGCGAGCGTGTAAACGTCCACCTGCGCACGACCACAAGACGGACAAGAAACGATTTCGAGGGTACGTTCGCGCAGGCCAAGCGACTGCAGAATTTCGATACCCACCTTGACCTCCTCAACCGGAGGAGCGGACAGCGAAACGCGAATCGTGTCGCCAATCCCCTGGCGCAAGAGCGCGCCGAACGCCGTTGCGGACTTGATCGTTCCCTGAAACTCAGGCCCCGCTTCTGTCACACCAAGGTGTAGCGGCCAGTCACCACTTTCAGACAGGATCTCGTAAGCCCGGATCATCGTCACCGGATCGTGGTGCTTAACTGAAATCTTGAAGTCGTGGAAGTCGTGCTCCTCAAACAAAGACGCCTCCCACATCGCCGACTCCGCGAGGGCCTCCGGCGTTGCTTTTCCATACTTCTTCAACAAGCGTGGATCGAGCGAGCCAGCATTTACGCCAATGCGTAAAGACACCCCCGCGTCCGCCGCGGCCTTCGTGATGTCTTTAACCTGGTCATCAAACTTACGAATGTTGCCCGGATTTACGCGTACCGCCGCACAACCCGCCTCAATCGCTTTGAAAACGTAACGCGGCTGGAAGTGAATGTCGGCAATCACGGGGATCGTGGACTGCTTCGCAATAATGGGCAACGCCTCCGCATCATCAGCCGATGGCACCGCGACCCGCACGATGTCGCAACCGGCGGCGGTGAGCTCAGCAATCTGCTGCAAAGTTGCACCAATATCAGTGGTCTTCGTAGTGGTCATCGACTGCACCGAAATCGGTGAACCACCGCCCACTGGAACATCCCCCACGTGTATCAGACGCGTCTTCTTACGCGGGAACGGGGCTCCGTTCACCTTTGGCATTCCCAGGGCAATCTCGGTCACGATGACATCTCCCAAAAATCAGCGCCAGGTGATTCCTGGCAAACTATTAACAGTTCCTAGACTAGGCTAATCGGCTTAATAATATCGGCTACAACGAGTAGCACCGTCATGGCCATCAGCAAAACAAAAATCACATAAGACACTGGCACCATGCGGGCCGTATCCGCGGGCCCGGGATCCGGTCTTCCCATGAGGCGGTTGAAAGTCCGGCGCAGGCCCTCCCAGAGAGCGCCTGCCACGTGTCCCCCATCAAGCGGCGGTAGCGGGATCAAGTTAAACACGAACAGCGCCATGTTCAACGACGCCCACAGGCTCAGCAAAAGCATTGCCCGGTCTGCAATCCCCACGCCCTGCTCTGCAGAAACCTCACCTGCAATCCGGCCAACGCCCACCACCGACAGCACAGAATTCGGATCTCGAGGAGCATCCGTAAACAGCTGCACTCCAACGTCCCACACGGCGCGGGGCAAAACAGCCACGATAGAGGCCGTTCCTTTGAAGGTCTGCCACGTAATATCACCGACGTCGCGGGCGGTGCCGCGCTCACGTTCCACCTTGGAAATGATGCCAGCAACCTTGCGCTCACCCACCTGAACCGGTGTCACATCAAACTCTTGCAACGCACCATCGCGTTCCACAACTACCTTTGCCGCGCCGTCCTGATGCTCAATAGCACTCACAACGTCAGCCCACGCACTTGCCTGCACCGGCCCCCAAGATACGATCTTATCGCCGGCTCGCAAACCTGCCTCATACGCCGGAGACTTCGGATTCTCCTCAGTGCAAGTTTGCGAAGTAGTGCCAATACACTGGGGAACCTGGTCCAGCGTAGTTGTGGCCACATTAAAACCAAAACCAAGCACGATTACCGCAAAAAGAACCACTGCGAGTAACAGGTTAGTTACCGGCCCACCCAGCATTACTATGAGCTTCTTTGGGACCGACAGGTTGTAGAACGCTTGACATTCGCGTCCCTCAGGCAACTCCTCTGCCGAGGACAAACGAGCCTCCTGCGCAAGAGTCATCTGCCCCTTGCGGTTGGTCAGCTTCACTCCCTCGCGCGGCGGAGCATACATTCCCGCCAAACGCACGTAGCCGCCAAGCAGAATCGCCTTCACGCCATATTCGGTGTCCCCGACCTGCTTCGAATACAAAGTTGGACCAAATCCCACCATGTACTGCGGCACGTAGACACCGAACTTTTTAGCCGGAATCATGTGGCCAAGCTCGTGCAGGGCAACCGAGATCATTAGCGCCACAATCGCGAGCAAAATGCCGATCGCGTAACTCAAACGCGGCCTCCAATAAGTTCCTTCGTTTTTTCGCGCGCCCACGCCTCAGCGTTCAAAATATCGTCAAGATCAGGCTCGGCAATGCCCTCGTGCGCCTCGGTTACCTTCGCAACCGTGTCCACGATGTCAAGATAGGGCAGATTACCGTGAATGAAAGCGTCCACACACACCTCGTTGGAAGCGTTCATGACGCTCGGATGAGTCGGCGAGGCGCTAACTGCGGCCCGAGCCAAGTTGAGCGCTGGGAAAGTATCGTTATCCACGGGTTCGAACGTCCAGCTCGCACGTTCATTCCACCTCACCGGCTGCTGCACATGATCCAAACGTTGCGGCCACGAGAGGGACAGTGCAATCGGTAAACGCATATCGGGAGGCGAAGCCTGCGCAATCGTAGCTCCATCCTTAAACGTCACCATAGAATGTACAATTGACTGTGGGTGAACCACGGCCTCAATGTCGCCCGGATCGATATCAAACAAGACATGCGCTTCAATCAGTTCCAGGCCTTTATTCATCAGCGTGGACGAATTTATCGTCACCACCGGGCCCATATCCCAAGTTGGGTGATTAAGAGCCTGCGCGGGGCTAACATTTTGCAAATCGGCGCGCTTCTTACCGCGGAACGGACCTCCCGACGCCGTGAGCACCAGGTGATCTACCTCCGACCTACCCGTGACAACCTCAGACGTCAGCCCCTTCTCGTGGCGGCCCGGAACCAAACACTGGAAAATCGCAGAGTGCTCAGAATCGACCGGGAGGATCTGACCGGGTCTTTGCATAGCCGCCCGAACCAGGGCTGCGCCCACCACCAGCGACTCTTTGTTTGCAAGCGCCAAACGGGCACCCGAGTCAAGCGCTGCAAGGGTAGGCTGCAATCCTACGCCGCCCGTCACGCCGTTCAGAACGATGCCATCCTCATCTAGCATGCCCGCAGCGCTCACTATCGCATCCGCGCCAACCCACAGCTCCGCCTCAATGCCTCGCTGCCTCATCGCGCTAGCAATAGCGGCCTCATCCCCTGAAGCCACCGCGACTACCCGAGGCTGAAACTCCTGCGCCTGCTTGAGCAACAGGTCAATATTAGACCCGCCCGCTGCCAGAGCCACGACCTGGACAATCGAAGGATTCGCGCGCACAACATCAAGTGCCTGCGTTCCGATAGAACCGGTAGAACCAAGAAGTGAAAGTGGACGAGACATGACTACTCGATCGACAAGAGAATATCGATTGCGCGTGACAGGTACGCGTCCACGGGCCCCTCAAGGTAAGCATCCGCGCCCTTCGCGCTGGGGAACGTAACCTGGCGGATCTCATCTGCGGTGAGCTTTTCTTCATCATCAAAGAAACGAGCAATTCGATCCAGGAACGCGTCCACCTCTTCAACCCGGTATCCGCGCTCCTTTACCTCCGGATGCGCAAAACGGCTACCCAGAGGGCGAACCAAACGCGGGTACAGCGTCGTTGCACGGTCGGCCACGTGATCCAACCAGACGTCCTCGCCATTAACCGCCACGTGATTCGCGCGCTCGCTCGAGATAAAAGCCGACTCCAAACGATCCAGCGCCGCATCAACCACGGCCGGATCGTAACCGCGCCTCTTCAAAGCGAACACCGTCCGGCGGACCTGTTCGGACGTTATTCCCAAACTTGCACGATCCCCCTCATAAACGGCGCGTGCCTGCTTGAAGAACGCATCTACCTCGTCCTTGTTATAACCCTTGCGGAAAAATCCCACTGTTGGGAAGAAGTTACTCATTACTGACGCCCCTCTTTATTCTTCACCGAGGTAGCCAACTGGCCACAAGCCCCGTCAATATCTGATCCACGTGTATCACGAATGGTAGTTGCGATCCCGTTATCACGCAGTGTTTCAACGAATTCATTCATCGCGCGCGGGGTGGAGGCAGTCCAAATTGAACCCGGCGTTGGATTTAGCGGGATCGGATTCACATGCGCCCAGCCGTGTCCGCGTTTATTCAACTCGTCAGCCAGGAGTTTCGCCCGCCACGCGTGATCGTTCATGTCTTTAATTAGCGCGTACTCGATCGACACGCGCCTTCCCGTCTTCACGAAATAACGTCGCGCCGCATCCAGCAACTCACCGACCTTCCAACGCGAGTTGATAGGAATCAGCTCATCGCGCAGCTCGTCATCAGGCGCGTGCAACGAAACTGCGAGCGTTACGGGAAGCCCCAGCTGTGCAAGCTTATCGATTCCTGGTACCAAGCCAACCGTGGACACCGTTATTCCTCGTGCCGACATGCCCAATCCACGCGGTGGTTCATCAGTCATCCGCTTGAGGGCCTGCACAATGGAACGGTAGTTTGCGAGCGGCTCTCCCATCCCCATAAACACCACGTTGGACAGGTGGGTTGGCCCGCCCTCAAGTTCTCCACTCTCACACGCCACGTGCGCCATGCGCACCTGCTCGATAATCTCTGCGGTGGAAAGGTTACGTGTCAGCCCCATCTGACCGGTTGCGCAAAATGGGCATGCCATACCGCAACCAGCCTGGCTCGAAATACACAGCGTTGTGCGGCCCGGATAGCGCATGAGCACCGACTCTACCCGTGCCCCATCGTAAAGCTCCCACAGGTGCTTCAGCGTCATCCCGTCATCCGTTGCAAGGGTGTGAACCTTCTTGATCAGCCTCGGCATGAGCGACTTCTCAACATGCTCCGCCATGTTCTTTGGCAGGTCACTCATTAACGCAGGATCCGCTATGTGACGCTGGAAGTAGTGGCGCGACAACTGATCCGCCCGGAACTTAGGTAGTCCCTGCTCGACGAGGACCTGGCCGCGCTCCTCGAAATCCAAATCTGCCAAATGTGCGGGCGGCTTTCCCCGCCTGCGTGGAGCAAACGACAAGACCGGCTTCGCATCGGGAGTTTTCGCTCCCTCCGGAGCCTGATCCGTCGGCATTACCTGGCGGCCCGAACGCTTGCTTGCTTCTACCACTGCAAAGCCACCTTCAAGAAGAAATAGACCACTGGGGCCGTCATCAACAGTGAATCGAGCCGATCCATCAAACCACCGTGACCCGGCAGCATGTTAGACATGTCTTTCAAGCCAACATCACGCTTGATCAGCGACTCGATCAAATCACCAAACGTTCCTGCAACCGTAGTTAGTAACGCCAGCGGTATGCCGAGCCACCAGGCCCCGCCGAGCCAAACCATTCCACCAATACCAGCAGCGATTGAAAACACGAGCGAACCGGCGAAGCCCTCCCAAGACTTCTTCGGCGAAATCTTCGGAGCCATCGGGTGTTTGCCCCACATGATTCCAAACGCCCAACCGCCCGTATCGTTAGCGACACACAGCAAAACCCAAGTAATCACACCGGCCTGTGCGCCCGGAGAATCTAAAATTAACACCACGAACGACGCCAACAACGCCACGTAAATCAGCGCGAATGTCGTCACCATGATGTCTAGCACCGCCTGCGGACTGCGCCCATCCAGTAGCTTCCACACCGCCACGGCAAACACCGTTACCGTCAGCGCGCCCAGCACGGCCTCCAAGCCCAAAAAATGGGCGCACACAACCATACCAACGCCACCAACCCAGGCTAGCGGTAGCACGATCTCACGATTCTTCCGTGCGAAAGCTCCTGCGAGCTCCCACAGGGCCAGCACCACAGCAGCTGACACCAGCACCACAAACGCCTCGTTCGAAATAAACAAGACTGCGAGGAACAGCGCCGCTAAACCAACCCCCACACCAATCGCGGCGGGAAGGTTACGCCCTGCCCGCCCCGACGATGGTAACGGCTTATGGTTTTCAGTTGGCCCCGGATGGGTAATACGTCGTAAATCCACAGACATCCTACTTACCGTATTAAACGGTCATCAGATCCTTTTCCTTGGCCTCCAGCTCACTATCAACAAGGGCCACGAACTTCTTCGTCAGATCCTCAAGCTGCTTCTCGCCGCGCTCAACTTCGTCCTCGCCGGCTTCGCCGTCCTTCTTAATCCGCTCAAGTTCTTCCTTCGCGCGGCGACGCTCATTACGGATCGAAATGCGTCCCTCCTCCGCACGGGTACGAGCCTGCTTCACGTAATCGCGACGACGTTCCTCAGTGAGCGCCGGCAACGTGCAACGAATCAGATTGCCGTCGTCCGTTGGATTAATACCCAAATCCGCATCGCGAATCGCCTGAATAATGGCCTGCACCGAACCGCGGTCATACGGGCTTACCAGCACCATACGAGCCTCCGGAATCTGCACCGAAGCAAGCTGTTGCAACGGCGTCATCGCACCGTAGTAGTCCACGAGAATGGAGTTAAACATCTCCGGATTAGCGCGGCCCGTACGAATATTTCCGAAATCCTTCTTTGTAGCTGCGACAGCACGCTCCATGCCATCTTCGGCCTCAAGTAGAGCATCTTCGATCATTTCTTAGTTCTCCTTCTCGCAATCTTCATTAGTTACCAACGTACCGATCTTCTTCCCAAGTAGCGCGTCGGTAACATTGCCCGGCTCATTCATGCCAAACACGCGCATGTTAAGACTGTTTTCCTGACACAGTGAGAACGCCGCCGCATCAACTACCTTCAACCCACGCGCGAGTGCCTCCGAATACGTCACATAATCGAGACGTTGCGCATCAGGTTCCACTCGAGGATCAGCAGTATAAATTCCATCCACACCGTTCTTTGCCACTAACAGCTCCGAACAGCGCGTCTCCAGCGCCCTCTGCGCCGACACCGTGTCCGTTGAGAAATACGGCAACCCCGCGCCCGCGCCAAACACCACGACACGCCCCTTTTCCAAATGACGGATCGCGCGGAGCGGAATGTAAGGCTCAGCAACCTGCCTCATCGAAATCGCGGACTGCACGCGTGTAGATACGCCCTGCTGCTCCAAGAAATCCTGAAGCGCAAGCGCGTTCATCACCGTGCCGAGCATGCCCATGTAGTCAGCCCGAGCCCTATCCAGACCATGCCGAGACAGCTCCGCACCGCGGAAGAAATTGCCTCCACCCACAACCACAGCAACCTGGACGCCCTCGCGAACCGCCTGCGCAATCTGCGCGGCAATCATGTTCACCACCGACGGGTCAAGGCCAATCTCTCCGCCGCCGAAAACCTCGCCAGACAACTTCAAAAGAACGCGCCGCCCGGCGCCAGACTGCTCAGCCATCAGCTGCAACCCCTCCACAAATACAAATCGCGGTGCACTAACTCAACACATAGTTTAACGGATATATGACCGTAGCCCCGCCCTTGCAAGCAAGGGTCGGGGCTACAATCGGGAACTTACTAGGCACCCACGTGGAAACGAACGAAATCCGTAACCTTAGCGCCGTGCTCCTTTAGAACGTCGCCAACCTTCTTCGAAGGATCGCGAGCGTAATCCTGATCAACAAGGCAGTTCTCCGCGTAGAACGCATTCAGACGGCCCTCGACGATCTTCGGAACGATGTGCTCGGGCTTACCCTCCTGGAGCGTCAGCTTCGTAAGGGTTTCCTTCTCCTTCTCCAGAACGTCAGCCGGAACCGTCGTGCGATCCAGGTAGAGCGGGGAGAACGCAGCAATATGCATCGCGATGTCGCGAGCAACCTCAGCACCAGCCGCATCAGTTGCTACCAGCACACCAACCTGCGCCGGCAGGTCAGCCGACGAGTGGTGGAGGTACAACTCAACGTTCTCGCCCTCCATGTGCGCAACCTTGCCGACCTCAATCTTCTCGCCAATAACAGCGCCAAGACCGTCAACCAGGTCCTTAACCGTGCCATCCTCAGCAGGCTGCTCAAGCAGATCCTGCGTGGACGTAGCGCCGCTCTTAACAGCCGCGGCCAAAACCTTCGAAGCGAAGTCAATGAACTTCTCATTCTTCACCACGAAGTCGGTCTCAGCATTCGCCTCAACCATAACGCCGACCTTGCCATCAACAACCTCGCCAGCAATAAGGCCGGCGCCGGCCGTACGATCTTCACGCTTAGACAGCGACTTCAGACCAGCAAGACGAATGATCTCCATCGCCTTTTCCTTGTCGCCGTTGGCCTCGTCAAGCGCCTTCTTAACATCCATCATGCCCGCGCCGGTCTGCTCGCGCAGAGCCTTCACATCGGCAGCAGTGTAGTTCGCCATGAAAATCTTTCCTCTTCAAGTATTAGTGGAAAGGCTTACTCAGCCTTAGATTACTCAGCCTCCGGTGCCTGCTCTTCGGCAGCCACCTCAGCCTTGCCGGCCTCTTCAGCCTTATCGGCGTCCTCAGCCTTCTGCTCGCCTTCGGCGCTCTCCAGAAGCTCACGCTCCCACTCAGCCATCGGCTCTGCACTGGCATCCTCAGCGCCCGACTTCTGACGACGCTCCGAACGAGCCATCAGGCCCGCTGCACAGGCGTCAGCGACAACGCGGGTCAAAAGCGCAACAGCGCGAATAGCATCATCGTTACCCGGGATGCCGTAATCGACCTCATCCGGATCACAGTTGGTATCAAGCACAGCCACAACCGGGATGTTCAGCTTGCGGGCCTCAGCAATCGCAAGGTGCTCCTTGTTGGTGTCAACAACCCAAATAGCCGAAGGCAGCTTAGCCATGTCGCGAATACCGCCCAGCGAACGCTGCAACTTATTCTTCTCACGCTCCATCATGAGAAGTTCCTTCTTGGTGTGGCCCGAACCGGCAACATCCGCGAAATCGATCTCCTCAAGCTCCTTCATGCGCTGAAGACGCTTAGAAACCGTGGAGAAGTTCGTCAGCATACCGCCCAGCCAGCGGTGGTTCACGTAAGGCATACCAACGCGCTCAGCCTGCTCTTCAATAGCTTCCTGAGCCTGCTTCTTCGTGCCAACAAACAGGATGTTGCCACCGTGAGCAACCATTTCCTTCACGAACTCGTAAGCCTTGTCGATGTCCTCGACGGTCTTCTGCAGGTCAATGATGTAGATGCCGTTACGCTCAGTCAGGATGAAGCGCTTCATCTTCGGATTCCAGCGACGGGTCTGGTGACCAAAGTGGACACCACTTTCCAGAAGCTGACGCATGGTTACAACAGCCATGTCTCTTCCTCTCGGTGCAAAGCACCATTCACGAGCAGCGTTAGCCACTCACAATTACAGTTACTGCCCTAAGGCCCTAGCGCCCACGAGCCAACACCCCGAAGGGACCGAAGCTGGCCACGCCGCTTACGCGGATTTGGACGCGCGATAGTCACCTGCAAGCAGGTGCCGCGTCGATTCTAGCGAAAATCTAGGCGTTTAGGAACTTCGAAGGCTCCTTATACGCCCACATGTTTCACGGCTCACACAACGCGCCCCCATACGTGTTTCCACAGGGAGCACAAACCCGGCATATCCACAATCTTTTTGCTTCGAAATCGCTGCCGCTAACCGTTGCTCGTAGCCTACCCTGCATGGAGTTAGCGCATCGATTCATGGCTCTGCTGGCCGCCCTTGGGGCGGGCAGTGCGTTACTCAGCATGGTTGGCGCACCTGCCCGGGGTGAGACATTCGTCGAAGGCTACAGTTCTTCTGCTTGGGTGGGAAGTACACATTTTCAAACCGTGGGCGGCACGTATTCTCGGACCAATAGCGGATCCGAAGCCTCGCATAGCCCCACTCTTTCTCCCTCGCATAGTGGATATGACCCCTCCGTGGTGATCTCCTGGCAAATGCCGGTAGCACCTCCCATACTTGTTGGACGCCTATTCGACCCGCCGAATAGTCCCTGGGCGTCAGGACATCGCGGGGTGGACATCTGCCCTGGTGTGGGAGCCGCAATTCACGCTCCTGCCGACGGCACAGTGGTTTACGCCGGAGAATTCTTCAACCGGAACTTAGTTTCTATTAGACATGCCAACGGCGTACGCTCCACGTTTGAGCCGGTCTCTCCCGCAGTCGCGAAAAACTCGTTTGTACAAGCCGGCGACGTGGTTGGTCACCTTGAATCCGGTCACGATTCGGATTGCCTGCACTGGGGAGCCAAAGTTGACAAATACCTGTACTTAAATCCCCTCGCTCTCATCTTGGGAGAGCCCATACTCAAGCCCCTGGACGAATAACTACTGGGACCGTTGGCGATCGATCATGCCCCCACTCACGCCCGAGGATGAGCTTGGTTCATAATCGCGCTCAAACGGCGCGCATCCACATGCGTGTATCGCTGCGTAGTTTGTAGCGACGAGTGCCCCAGCAAATCCTGCACCGCACGCAAATCAGCACCACCTTCCAACATGTGAGTTGCCGCGCTATGACGCAAACCATGCGGGGAAATCGCCGGAACACCGACCCTGGCGCACGCGGACTCCAGGCGTCCTCGGACAATGCGTTGACTAATGCGCCCACCGCGAGCGCCTAAGAACAACGCCTGCTCGCCACTATCAGTAACGAGGACAGGGCGGCCCGTCTCAATCCAAACGCGCAGCGCATCATGAGCTGGCTTGCCGTACGGCACCACACGCTCCTTGTCGCCCTTGCCCAGAACTCGCAAAGTGCGTTCGGCAGCGTTCAAATGCGACAGGTTTAAGCCGGTCAGCTCCGCAACACGAATACCGCACGAATACATGACCTCAACCATTGCCCAGTCGCGAATAGCGCACGGATCACCACCTTCTGTTTGCTGGCGCAAATAGTTAAACAAAGACCGGGCCTGATCGACCGTTAACGTCTGCGGGAGCGTTTCATCCACTCGCGCAGCCCTCAACTTCAAAGTTGGATCAACCTGAGCGATTCCCTCACGCTTCATCCATCGCCCAAACAAGCGAACACTTGCCACGTACCGCGCTACAGATGCCCTCGAACCCCCCTCGCGAACCTTGGTTGCAACCCATGCACGAAACGCCCGCGGCGTCAGTTCAGCCGAATCAAATGGCCTCGCACCCAGGCAAAAATCAAGAGCAGAGGACACATCGCTCATGTACGCGTGCACCGAATGGTCAGCCATGCCTCGACTATGCGCCATATAGCGCTCAAATCTGGCCAGAACATCGAGCGTTGACTCGTGCAACCCCATGTTCCTCCCAAATCTATGACCAACTACAACCACTGGTGGCAACTTTAGTCCTGCCTGGCGCGCCGCGTATGTGCGCTACCTGCAACGCGCGAAAGCATCACCCTCGCACGTAACCAGCTTCTTCAACAGTAGTGTAGTCATCCCCTGCTCCACCTCATCCACGCCCAAACCAGCGGCTCGAGCTACCCAACGAACCGTTGCAGATCCCTTCGCTGGAAGCGCATCGAAAATGCGCTGCACATCAGCATCTAGGCGCGGCTTCTTCCCCTCGGGCATATCAAACAAGAAATCGCCGATGCCGGACATCAACTCCAAAATGTCATCAACGCCAGTCACCAACGTCACGCCCTCACGGATCGCCTCATTGCAACCCGCTGACATTTGCGACGACACCGAACCGGGAAACGCCCCCACCGGCCTACCCATCTCCCGGGCGCGGCGAATAGTCACCAGAGCCCCTGACCTCGATGATGCTTCCACCACCACACTCGCCTGCGATAACGCCGCAATCAATCTGTTCCGACTCAAAAAACGCCACCGCGCTGGCCGCCAATCCGGCGGGCATTCAGCCACAATCGCACCCGACAGCTCGATCTGCTCAAACAGACCCGCGTGAGAAGCCGGGTAAAGGTACGACACTCCTCCGGCCATCACCGCCACCGTCTGCCCCACCTTCAACGCACCCACGTGAGCAGCCGCATCAATACCGAACGCTCCACCCGACACCACGCACACACCCTTGCGAGCAAGCTCAAACGCGACATCACGCGCAACTGAGTTACCGTGCGAACTCGACGCCCGCGCCCCCACAATCGCCACCCGCGGCATCGCCTTCAGCTCCCCACGCACCCAAAGCGCAGCCGGAGCCTCCAGCCCCAGATCATTAAGCCCTTCTGGCCAAGCAGGATGCTCCGGCCAGAGCACCGTCCCCTCCACCCGAGCCAACGCATCCAAATCGCGCTGCACGTCCAAATCCTCCACGCGAGGCAACCACCTCTTCAGCGCCTTCACCCACGGGCGCTCACGCCCCTCCTCGTCAAACAAAATCTGCGGCGAGAGCTTCTCTACGTCCGGTTGGGTTAGCAGCCACTCGAGCGCGGCCGCGCTACCCATTTGCTCGCGCAACACCCCCGCGGCCACGTCGCCCGGTTCCACGATGGCGCTCCACGCGCACGCAACCTCTTTTTCGCTAGTCAAATCAGGAATTCGCATCATCAACCCCATTTCTAAACTTCAACGAACTAACGAGCTCCGAAAGTCCCACCCGGCGCGCGCCGCGCACATCCGCAATCGTTAGAGCCAGGCGCAACACTCGATCTGCACCGCGCAAACTCAAAGTGCCGTCCTCAATCGCACGCTCCACACCTCGATACACCGCCGGTTCGATCCCAGACTGCGGGTCATGAAGTAGCCGCGACGGGACATGCGCATTCATAGTCCAAGGCGTGCCACGCCACCGCTCGCGTGCCCGTTCACGTGCTTTTGCAACGAGCTTGCGCGCATCCGCAGACGTATACGCCGGTGGATCCGACAACTCAGCTGGCGACGGCGTCATCATCGGGATCTGAATATCCATCCGATCCAACAACGGACCCGACAACCGGCTCATGTAGCGACGACGCTGCAACGACGAACACATACACGACTTACGCCGGCTAATCGCATGTCCACAAGGACACGGATTAGAAGCCAAAACCAACTGGAAACGGGCGGGATACTCCACGTGATGGCGTGCCCTATGCAAATTCACAACACCCGATTCCAAGGGCTGGCGCATCGCGTCCAACACCTGGGGCGAAAACTCCGCTGCCTCATCCAGCACCAAAACACCCGCGTGCGCCCGCGAAATCGCTCCTGGCCGCGGAATCCCAGTTCCGCCACCAATAATCGCTGCCATCGTCGCACTATGATGCGGAGTTTCGATTGGCGGAGTCCTCATCAACCCACACGACGGATCGAACGTGCCACAAATCGAATGGATTGCAGTCACCTCAATCGCATCCTCATCATCAAGGGGCGGCAAAATAGTGGGTAAACGCTTAGCAAGCATCGTCTTGCCCGCGCCCGGCTCTCCAACCAACAGCAAGTGGTGACCACCCGCCGCTGCCAAAACCAACCCCTCCGCCGCGAACGCCTGGCCCCGCACATCAGCTAAATCAACCTCATCATGCGCATGCGAAACGTCCGACTGTACAGTTGGGGCTTCGCGCGAGGAAAGAGCTGGCAATCCCTCGGGCAAACGGCCTCCGAAATGAGCAACAAGATCACGCAAATGAGCGAAGCCAAGAACCTCCACTCCGGGCAGCAACCGCGCCTCCGCGAGCGAATCCTCCGCCACCACAACCTGTGCCATCCCCTCACGGCGCGCCCCAACCACCGCCGGTAACACTCCTCGGATCGGACGCAGCGACCCATCCAAACCAAGCTCCGCCATAAACACTGCTCCATCAACGGCCTTAGGCGAAACCACTCCCCGCGCAGCCAACAGGCCCACCGCTATCGCCAAATCAAACGCGGATCCAGCCTTCGGAATCCCTGCCGGCGACAGATTTACCGTTACCCGATGCTCGAACCAATCAACACCGCACGACTGGAGGGCCGCCCGCACACGATCGCGCGACTCCCGCACCGACGCATCCGGCATACCCACCAAGTTGAACGACACCAGACCCGAACCCACGTGCGTCTCAACCGCAATAATGTGCGCCGTAATACCTGACCACGCAACCGCGTGCGTGCGCACCAAAATCGGCCTCATAACACTCCTTTCCGATGCTCAATATCAGCCAAACTTCCCCTCACCTTCACGACCACCGCATCCATGCACACGGAGCCGCTCTGCTCATGTTCCGACAACCAAACAGCTGCCCCGCGGCGCAAAAACCGCATCTTCTGTTCCGTAATCGACTCCCACGCAGTTGCCGCCCCTCGAGCCGAACGAGTCTTCACCTCCACAAACACGATTCCCCGCTTCGGATCCCGCGCCACGATGTCCAGCTCCGCGCCCCGCCTCCTGTAATTCCTGTCTAAAATCTGCCAGCCCAAGCCGGTGAGGTATTCCGCCACCAAATCCTCACCAACCTGGCCCAACCTATGTGTCCTAGCCATAACACCTCCCGCGCATCATCCTGCTGCCTCGCGTAAATAAGCTCGCCACTAACCGGGTGCGGGTGTGGACGGGCCCGGGAACAGTAACGCTGGGGAAAAGCCGGTGCGGGGCGCGGGACGCTCCCACTGAGGGGACGATGGGCAGGCGTAAACCATGACCGTGAGGGAAAGTGACAAAATATGGGCCTCTTTTTGCCATTTCCCGTCGGAATACCGAAGCGGCACAACGCAAACACCACGACTGTGAGGGGAACTGACTATAACTGCTGCCTAAATGGGCACTTTGGGTCTGAATCGCTGTTTCATCACCAGGCCAGAACACAACCGTGAGGGAAACCGACAAAAACAGCTACTCAAACCGACACTTCCCCTCACAAAACCGAGCGCGCATCAGGCCTCGAACACGAATGAGACCTAAAACGGCACAAAACAGCCTTCATTCAGGCATTTCGGGTCGGAATCGATAACTACAAGCCCGCAGCTGTCGCAACCGTGAGGGGAAATAACCAAAACGGCCTGCTAATTCGGCACTTTGGGTCTGAATCGCTGTTTCATCACCAGGCCAGAACACCACCATGAGGGGAACTACCCGAAAGAGCTGCCTGATTCGACCCTTTAAGTCTGAAATGCGGATACGGCTGTTTAGGTCGGGAACACGGATATGGGAGTTTGGGGCGGAAAAGTGGGGATGGCAGTTTGGGACGGGAATGCACGGAGGGCAATTTGGGTCGGGCACATTCAAGGGCCGGACGCAGCGCTACACGCAGTCAGACCAAAGCTCCTCATCTAGTTAAGCCAAAAGCTTACGCCCAAAGAGAGCACAAAACGGCGTGCCCAGAAAGGGGAAAGCACGCCGCCCTAAGGAATTCACACCGCCCACGCAAGCTATGGGAGCTCTAGCTCGGACTTGGAGAGCTCCTCGATATTCACATCCTTAAACGTCAGCACACGCACAGACTTCACAAACCGCGACGAACGGTAAATATCCCAAACCCACGCGTCCTCAAGCCGCAGCTCAAAAAACACGTCATTGCCCACCGGATGCACCTGCAAATCCACCTGATTGCACAAGTAAAAACGGCGCTCTGACTCAACCACATACTTAAACAAGCTGATCACGTCGCGATACTCGCGGAACAGATCCAGCTCCAAATTGTTCTCGTAATTCTCAATCTCAGGATTCATCCCCAAAGCCCCTTCCTGCCCGAATTAATCCTTCAATAGCCGCCACGACTGCCGGTGATAAGCGCTCACGCCAATCTTAGCCAACGCCTCCCGATGCGCCGCCGACGCATAACCCTTATTCGCCGACCAACCATACCCAGGATCCGGCAAAGACACCATCAAATGGTCGCGCACAACCTTCGCCACAATCGAGGCAGCCGCTACCACCGAACACGACGCATCTGCCTTTACCAATGTCTGCACCCTGGGCTCGCCCACAGCAACAAACGCGTCCCGGCCCTCACAGGCACCAAACAAATCCTCCGTTGGAGTCAGCCAATCATGTGACCCATCCAGTAGCACCACGCCCGGCCGCACCCCGGCAGAGGCCAACGTTCCAAGAGCGCGAAGCCCGGCCCTCCTCAAAGCCGCCGTAATGCCCAACTCATCAACCTCAGCAGCCGATGCCATCCCCACAGCCGTGGGCCACGCCCACCTTGCTGCCTCCAATACTAAGCGCTCCCGAGCGGCAGGCGACAAGTTCTTCGAATCCGCCAAAGCAACCTCCGGCTCACCTCCAGGAGAAACCGCAGCTCCCACCGCAACCGGACCAGCTAAAGCTCCGCGGCCAACCTCGTCCATGCCAACAACGGTGCCGAACCGGGACAGATCACGCTCAACAGTCGTGCTTGCAAGCTTCAAGTTGGCTCACCGCACGTCCGCAAAAGGTGAATTATCCGTCGGATTCGACCAATGCCCCAAAGGCCAACTAACCCAAAACACCTTGCCCACAACGTCATTCACATCAACAAAAGCAAGATCAGGGATAGTCATGTGTGCGCGCGAATCCGCAGAATTATTGCGATTATCCCCCATCACCCAAAGGTGACCCTGCGGAACCGTCACGCTAAATGGCTGGACAGAATTATCCGAACCCGCCTTCAAATACGGTTCCGAAATCGCCTGGCCATTTACCAGCAGACGGCCGCCATCATCACAGCACTCAACCGTGTCTCCGCCCATACCGATCACGCGCTTCACCAGATGCTGATCGCCCGAGGCCGGCCGCAAACCAGTAAATACCAGCGCTTTCTCAATCGCCCCAGACACTCCCTCTGGCTCTGCAACAGGCGGGAGCCACTCATTAGCATCTCGGAAAACCACCACGTCACCGCGCTCAAGCTCGAACGGGCCCGGCGTAAGCCTAGACACGAGGACATTATCGCCAATCTGTAACGTATCCTCCATTGAGCTGGACGGGATCCAAAACGCCTGTACTAAAAACACACGCAATAACGAGGATAAGATTACCGCGAGAACAAGGATTAGCAACACCTCACTTACACGGCCCCACACAGTGGGTTTCTTGGCCGACTTACCCTGATTCTCTGCGTCCGGATGCGCATGACGAGGCTGATATGTAGCCTCCGATTCAGAAGAGCGCTCCTCGCGCCGGACGATCGCATCAAAGTCCTGCATAACTCTCCTAAATCTCAGACTATTCCCAATGCATTAGCTTAAAACTATCCAGCTCAATGTGCCTACATCAAACGCTTACGCAAGAGTAGGCTCTATAAAAGTCATGCCCCGGCAAATGCCGGGGCATGCACAAGCACTATAATTAGTTAGCGCGCTTCTCACGGACCTTAGCGGCCTTGCCGTGACGGTCACGCAGGTAGTACAGCTTAGCGCGACGAACGCGACCAACAGTCACAACCTCAATGGACTCAATGGTCGGAGCGTGCAACGGGAACGTACGCTCAACGCCAACACCAAACGAAATCTTACGAACGGTGAAGGTCTCACGAACTCCCTCGCCCTGACGAGCAATGACAATACCCTGGAAAACCTGGATACGGGTACGGTTACCTTCCGTAACCTTTACATTCACCTTGACGGTGTCGCCGGCCTTGAATTCCGGAATGTCGCTACGGAGCGAAGGCTCGTCAACGAAATCTAGCTTCTGCATGTTAATCTCCCGATCAAAACTGCCGCAGGTCAGACCTGATCATTTAGCGGCCTAGCCGCCGACTACACTTGTGGAATCTGGCTTCGGTGTCCCCCTGCGGCAGGTTTCACCGCCATTTTCCAACCGCTCCATTGTGCCATATAACGAGGTCGCAGTCGACACTGGATTACCTAGAAGCCTACGGTAGTTACCAACCTCACGGCCCCAGATAATCGCGCGGAGGAGCAGAGCGCCCTACACAGCTCGGGTCATGACCACGTCAACGTCACGAATATCGCCGACCATGAATACGCGCCTACCTGAAGTCACGAATCCGTGCCTGCGGTAAAAGCTCCGTGCTCGCTTGTTCTCCTTAGCCGTGCCCAGCACGAACTCAGTGCCCTTTACAAGCGGCTTCGCATCCTCAATCGCGGCCTCAAAAATTCCGCCAGCAAGCCCCGAGCCCCTCCACTTCTTCGTCACGTAAAGCTTCGAAATGTAGGTGGGAGCAGCCGCAATCTGGTCGGCGGGAATATCACTTGGATAGTCGCCTTCCTCGTACATGGTGACCAGGGTGTACGCCTCTATCCGCCCGTCGATCACAGCCACTAAAACACGACAATTTGGGTCCGCCAGCCACGAGGCAACGACCTCACTCGATAAATTATTCGCGATATGCTCAGTCTGAGCCTGCTCAGTGATGTATGCCGGGCACGCATCCGGGAACGTGACGGCTGCAACCCTCGCGATCTCATCAGCCTCCGAGGCTACGGCGGAGCGAATCGTCACCCTCTGCCAAGCTGAACCGTTACGCGGCGCGATCCATCCAAACCGAGTCAAAACCTCGCGATCCTCCACCGAAAGGGTTTGTGGATTCGTTTTATCGATGAGGTCGGGCCGCACCCGCGCTGTCTTAGCGAGAGACTTCTCCCTCCTCCACGACTCTATTTGTGCATGGTTACCACCCATCAGCACGTCCGGCACTTCGAGTCCGCGCCACTCTTGAGGCCTGGTGTACGAGGGATATTCGAGGACATTGCCTTCGAACGACTCTTCGTCCAAAGATTTCGGATTACCCATGAACCCATCGAGTAGGCGCGCTACCGCCTCCACGAGCACGATCGCGGCCACCTCGCCGCCATTCAGAACGTAATCGCCAATGGAGTACTCAAACACCTCCACGCCTGGCACGCCCGCGTAATAATCAACAACGCGCTGATCAATACCCTCATAACGACCGCAGGCAACCACTATCTGATCGGCGGAGCACAAGCTCTCCACATCACGCTGTGTCAAAGGTTTTCCCGAGGGAGTCGGAACTGCCAAAACTCGGCGTGCTGCGCGCGGATTATCCTCACTGTCACTTACGCCGGCAGAACTGTCTAAAGGCAAATCACCAGCGGCATCTGCTACGCCGGTCTGGAGGATTTCATCCAGCGCCCTCCCCCAAATATCGGCGCGCATCACCATGCCCGCACCGCCACCATACGGCGAATCATCAACCGTGCGATGGCGATCCTGGGTCCAGTCTCGCAAATCGTGAGCAACAATCTGTACCGCACCCGAATCCTTCGCTTTGCCCATCAGTGACAGATCGAGGGCATCAAAGAACTGCGGGAAAATAGAAACCAAATCAAACCGCACGGTGCTCACTCCTCATCATCAAAGAGGCCGCCCGGCGGATCAACCACGATAGTGCCCTCGTCTAGCAGTACCTCAGGCACGATCTGCCTCACAAATGGCACCAAAACCTCGCGGCCACCGTAATCCACCACCAGCAGGTCCTGCGCGGCTCCGGGCACAAAGCGAGAGACAACACCGCGAGGCTCTCCCTCAACCGTGCGCACCTTCAAACCCGTCAGCTCGTGCGGATACCAAGCATCATCCTCGTCCAGCACATCATCAGCGTCAATCAATAATCGAGCGCCACGAAGCGCTTCCGCGCCCGTTCTGTCCTGCACCTCTTCAAACTTGACCAGCATACGGCCCTTGTGAACGCGAATCGACTCCACCGTTAGAACCCCATGCGAGGCCGTGTCAAACTGTGCGCCTTCAAAAAAGCGCTCCTGCGGAGAATCCGTACGCAAATCCAGCGCAACTTCTCCCTTAAGAGAATGCGCCGGCCCTACAACCGCAACCAAAAGTTCCATGAACACCCACCGCTTCAGCTCAAAATATGACTTGGGGCGGTGTGGACAAGCGCCACACCGCCCCAAAATCGAAATAACTAATCCCGATCAGTATCTATGACATCAACCCGGACCGGGCCCTTAGTAGACAGAGCCGACATGACCGCACGAAGTGCGCGAGCCGTCCGCCCATTTCTACCAATGACGCGACCCAGATCATCCGGATTAACGCGAACCTCCAGAAGCTGTCCGCGTCGCATAGACCTCGAGCTCACCTCGACATCATCAGGATTATCAACAATCCCACTGACAAGATGTTCTAGGGCATCAGCTAGCATTAGGCGTCCTCTGCCTCAGCAGCGGCTTCAGCTTCTGCCGGAGCCTCTTCCGCAGCTTCCGCTGCAGCTGCCTCAGCGGCCGCTTCTTCCTCAGCCTTCTTAGCAGCAGCGGCCTCGGCCTCTGCCTTCTGCTTCGCTTCAGCAATAGCTGCCTTACGCTTGATCGCTTCTTCCTCCGCAGCCTTAATAGCCTTCGCGGCGGCCTCTTCATCCGCAGAAGCGTACTTCACGCGCGAAACCGGGTTCTTAACACCCTTGTGTGCAGCGAGATCACCGGTCAAACGGAGCAGGTTGCGAACCTGGTTGGACGGCTGAGCACCGACACCGAGCCAGTACTGAGCACGCTCGCCCTTAATCGAAATGTGCGACGGCGTACGCGTCGGATCGTAGGTGCCGATCTCTTCAATCACGCGACCATCGCGCTTCTTGCGCTGATCAACGACAACTACACGGTAGAACGGTGCGTGGACCTTGCCCATGCGCTTTAGTCGAATACGAACTGCCACTTTAGTGGTCACTCCTTGATTTATTAGGGTGGACCCAAACCGCTATCGGGGGTTACACAAACAGTGGTTAGAATCCTGGACGCGAAGAACTACGGTAGAGAGGGGTCCGCAGACTTCGAGTACAACGCTCCATTGTGCCAGAAAACGAGCCAAAAAGGGAAGTGTATTTGACCTAAGTAGGCAGGATTTATCGTGCGATTGGTCACGGCACTCCCTCGCAAGCTACGTCGCAACGCATAGCGCAGGGAACTCTTCCCAAAATAGTGAGAGCATGGGTATGAGCGAAAGGACATCATGAGCACTGAACAATACCGGTTGGACAATCCGCCAAGAATCGTCGGCCTCGACCCTGAAACCACGCGAAGCCTGCAGCGGGGCGATCTAACCCACGAACTTGCACTTATGTGCCGAGTTGCAGCAACCGCAGTGGGACCATACCTGCTGGCTTCAAGGGTTAAACTCGACGCTGCAACCACCGAAACCAAAGCGAACTTTCACGATCCAGTCACGCCTTACGACAAAGCTGCCGAGACCGCGATCAGTGCCCTCCTGGGCAGCTTCATCCCCGGCTCGCTCAAGCTCGGTGAAGAGCACGGTGAAGAAATCCTGCCCGGCGGTACCCCCAGTGACTTCCCCGATGAGATCCCTATCGTAGAGCCTGATTTTCACGTGGACGCACGGTCACTGGCCTCGCGCGTGAAATGGATAATTGATCCCATTGATGGCACCGCGAACTTCGCCGCTGGATTCCCCTACTTTGGCACATCCGTCGCAGCCTCCCTCGACGGCGAAATCGTAGCCGGAGCCATTACCGTTCCCTACAACAACGAAGTGTTCTGGGCCAACGAAACTGAAGGCTGGATTGAACGCGGAGATGACTTCTACGCGCTAAAGTCCGGCAACATTGAAGGCAGCAAGACCATTACGGCCGAGAGCGAAGCGCTGCTCCTCACCTACTTCCCCACCGTATCTGAGGTGAAACAGTTCCCGAACCTAGCAGCGCAGGGACTAACCGATCTGCTATCCACCTTCCGCGCCATACGCCGCCCGGGAGCGTGCGCCCTTGACCTCGCCCAAGTTGCCGCTGGTCGCGCAGGAGCCGTCTTCGCCACGCGAATCAAACTGTGGGACATTGCAGCGGGCGTCCATCTGGTGCGAGTAAGTGGCGGACACGTGGACCAACGTGACCTCGGAAACGAAGCAACGGGCACGCAACCGGCCATTGCCGCTACGTCCGCGGGTCTCAAATCTGAGATGCTTGCGAACCTACTGGATCAAGTGCAATCCCAGTATTAGAGGCTCTCGACGCGCTCTACGCCTCGATAAAACACATGTGTTGGTCGTTGCAAGACCTCAACGTTTTGACCCGGGTCAGCATCAAACATTACGAGGTCAGCGTCGGCGCCCTCATGCAGTCCAGCCGCGCCAAGGTACTCGCGGGCCTTCCACGTTACTAAATCGACAATTTGTGACGGGGCAAGGCCCATCGTGCGCCACATCGCAACCTCTTTTGCTACCTCGCCGTGCGCCTGATACCCACCCGCATCCGTGCCGGGAAGCAACTGCACTCCAGCATCGATAAAACTCCCCAGAGTAGCCTCATGGCGCTCCCACAAATCCGTCATAGTTTGCGCGTACACCGGGTATTTCTTGCTCCCTGCTCGTGCGAACTGCGGGAACAACGCCACCTGCATCAGCGTGGGCGTAACCGCGATTCCCATTCGGGAGGCCTCCTGCACATGTTCGGGCCTCATTCCAGTGCCATGTTCAATACAGTCCACCCCGGCTTCGAGAAGGCCATCAATTGCCTTTTCACTAAACGAATGGACCGTTACCCGCGCCCCTACCTCATGTGCGGCTAACACGCCTTCCTTTAGCGCTTGCGTATCCCATAACGGATCTAGATCTGAGTCCGCCCCGTTTGATCGGTCGATCCAGTCGGCGACTACCTTCACCCAGCCAGTACCCGCCCGCGCCTGGGCCTCCATCACGGAGGGTAACTGCGCATCCGAGGTCTCGATCGCATACCCGCGAATGTAACGTTTGTGCTTAGCGATATGCCTGCCCGCCCGCAAGATGGTGAGAGCATCAAGCCGCCCATTGATCCACGAGTTGTCACCAATCACGCCGCAATCGCGCACCAGGAGCACGCCCGCATCGCGGTTGGCGTGAGCCTGAGCAAGCATCTGCTCGCCCGTGGTCTGCCCCTGCGGCCCTATCCCAATATGACAGTGAACATCCACCAGGCCGGGAGTTACCCATACGTCATCAAAATCATTAGCCACGCCCGCCCGGCTGAACTCACCACCGAGGCGGTGAATCTTCCCATCTCGCACCTCAAACGTGCCGCTAACCCACTCGTGAGGGCCAGCGGTTGAACTCATCTCACGCTCGAAACATGCCGCATCGCCGGGCGTAAGGGAAAACTCCCCGACCTTCGGGGAGTTTTGCCAAAGCACGTGGCCAGAAAACCTCATTAGCCGCCAAATCCGCCCAGCATGCGCTTAACGTCATCCGGTAGATCATCCATTGTGGGACGAGGTGCTTCCTGCTGCACGCCAAACGCGGACCCCTGACGCTGTTCCTTTGGAAGCATCGCCTTCAGTTCCTGCTGGCGACGCTTCGCCGGATTGCCCGATACTCCAGACTTCGAGCGCTTCTTAGACTTCTTTGGCTGACGAGCCCCGGCCCGCTTGCCCGCACCCGGCAGGTTCCCCATACCGGGGAAGCCACCCATACCGGGCATTCCACCGCCGGCCCCCATGCGCTTCATCATTTCGCGTGCGGCCTCAAAGCGCTTAACCAACGAATTGACTTCCGCAACTGTGGTGCCCGAACCAGCCGCGATGCGACGCCTGCGAGAACCATCGAGCACCTTGACGTTGTTACGCTCAGCAGGCGTCATCGACCTCACGATCGCTTCAATGCGTGACACTTCCCGCTCGTCAAAGTTCTCCAGCTGCTCACGCATCTGCCCCGCTCCCGGCATCATTCCAAGGAGCTTCTTCATCGAACCGAGTTTGCGCACCTGCTGTAACTGGTTCAGGAAGTCATCCAGCGTCAGCTCACCCGACATTGCCTTGGCAGCAACATCCTCGGCCTCACGCTGGTCGATCTTCTTCTCAGCCTGTTCGATAAGGGTGAGAATGTCACCCATATCGAGGATTCGCCCGGCCATGCGGTCCGGGTGGAAACGCTCGAAGTCCTCCAACCCTTCGCCAGTGGATGCGAATAGGATCGGCTGACCGGTAACGCCACGCACCGACAGCGCTGCACCACCGCGCGCATCGCCATCAAGCTTGGACAGAACGACACCCGTAAATCCAACACCGTCACGGAACGCAACCGAAGTTTGTACCGCATCCTGACCGACCATGGCATCCAGAACGAACAGGATCTCGTGCGGATTCACGGCGTTACGAATATCGCGCGCCTGCTGCATCATCTCTTCGTCAACGCCCAGGCGGCCCGCCGTATCGACGATTACGAGGTCGAATCCATTCTCAATCGCATAGTTGAGGCCCGAACGAGCAACCTGCACAGGGTTGCCCACTCCATTACCCGGCTCCGGGGCCCACACTTCAACACCGGCACGCTTACCAATAACCTCAAGTTGGGTGACAGCGTTTGGACGCTGTAAGTCCGAGGCCACGAGGAGGACGCGCTTGCCTTCCTCCTTCATCCAGTGGCCTAGCTTGCCAGCCAGCGTGGTTTTACCAGCACCCTGCAAACCAGCGAGCATGAACACCGTGGGGCCGCGCTGAGCAAAGTGAAGCTCACGCGTTTCACCACCCAAGACCTCCACAAGCTGGTCGTGAACAACGCGCACAACCTGCTGGCCCGGATTCAGTCCCTTCGTCACGGTGATGCCGCGAGCTTCCTCACGAACCTTCTTAGTGAACTCGCGAACTACGGGCAGTGCGACGTCCGCGTCAAGAAGGGCGCGGCGAATCTCTGACGCGGTTGCATCAATATCCGCATCGGTGATCACGCCTTTGCCGCGAAGTTTGCGGAAAGAATCTGTTAGACGATCAGAGAGGTTTTGAAACACGTTATTGATCCTGTTTTCGAAAAGTTACTGCATCCTACCTTAACCGATGAGGAGCTTAGCCAACGATTGCATCCACGAAATCTTCGGGGCTGAATGGGGCCAGGTCGTCCGCACCTTCGCCCAAGCCCACAAGCTTCACCGGCACTCCAAGCGCCTTCTGCACCGAAACGACAATGCCGCCCTTAGCTGACCCGTCCAGCTTGGTAAGAACCACACCGCTCACGTCAACAACTTGGGCGAAAATCTCCGCCTGGCGCAAACCGTTCTGCCCAGTGGTGGCGTCTAGAACCAGTAGCGTTTCAGCGATTGGCCCCTGTTTTTCCATGACTCGCTTCACCTTGCCGAGCTCGTCCATCAACGTGGACTTATTTTGCAAACGCCCCGCGGTGTCCACCAAAACCACGTCCACCGCGTCCTCACGTCCGGTCTTTATCGCGTCAAATGCGACCGAGGAGGGATCTGCCCCCTCAAGTTCAGAGCGAACAGTCCCCACGCCCACGCGCTCGCCCCAAGTGGTGAGCTGTTCAGCAGCCGCTGCACGGAAGGTGTCGGCCGCACCGAGGAGGACGGACTTATCCTCTGCGACGAGGAGGCGGGCCAACTTACCCACGGTTGTGGTTTTCCCAGTGCCATTAACACCAACCACGAGCACCACGGCCGGGTGCGTACCCGTCTCAGTCTGAACGGGCGCGAGATTCAAAGAGCGGTCCATGCTCGGATCCACGGCGGCAAGAAGCTCCTCGCGCAGTAGCGTGCGCACACGCTCCGGATCGGACGTGTCCTCAACCTTCACCTTTTGGCGCAGGCCCTGCATGATCTGATCCGTAGTGTCGAGGCCAAGATCAGCCATGAGGAGCGTGTCTTCAAGTTCCTCCCAGTCTTCCTCGGACAGATCACCGCGCGAAAGAATACCGAGGAGGGCAGAACCGATGCGTCCCGAACCGGCAAGACGTGAGCGCAGGCGATGCATGCGGCTGGGGGCCGACTCAGGTTGATCAAGTTCGCCTGCTGGAGCAGGCTCCTGTTCCAACGTGGAGGCGGCATCCGCTGGTTCGCTCTCAACAGTCTCCGGCTCGCCCTGGGTTTGCGGACCTGCGGGGACCTCACTTTCAAGTTGTTCCGTCTCTACCCGGTCAGTTTCGGCTTCGGGCTTTGCCTCAATCTGCGGCTTGCGTGGCGCTGGTGGCAGTTCTTTATTGCGCGAACGTGATACCGCTACTGCGCCACCAACAGCCAGGAGTCCAACGAGGATCCACACCAAATACATGTTGGATCCGAGAAAATCTAGAAATGCGTCCATGCATTAATGATTACGCACCGGAGCGCCGTTCACCAATAATAAGCGCCACAAAATACCGTCGTGGCTACGTAAAAGTGACCTAGTCGTCAGAGGGAGTGGGCCGCTGTTCAAGGCTTGGCAGTTCCTCTGCCCGCAGATAAGCGGACCCCTCACGCCCCTCTTTCTTAATCACAGCTTCAAGCGAGGACTTACGCGGCGTCACCGGATCTGGCTTTTGCCCTTCATTATCAGCCTGCTTCCACTCACTCGTTGTCTTCTCGAGGTGAACCTGCCAGTCTGAAACAGATCTGCGAGTAACCAGAAGTACCACAAGGACGCCCACCGCAAGCGCAAGGATAACGGTCAGCGTGACAAAAATGAAGAAGGCCGGTTGTAGCACTCTTCTAGGGTGCCAGATCCAAGCAGATACGCAATAGAAAACACGAATTATTACGCAGTTGTGACCAACACACTACCAGCGGTCGGTAACGACCACTTAGCCGTTTGACTCTGCTTGCGCCTGCTTCGTGTCTGCAAGCTTGGATGAAACCACCTGCGTCACACCCGCACGCATAGTCACACCGTAAAGCGCGTCTGCGATCTTCATGGTCCTCTTTTGGTGCGTGATGATAATCAGCTGCGAATCCTGCTGCAATTCCTTGAAGATCGTGATCAAGCGTGACAAATTCACGTCATCAAGGGCGGCTTCAACCTCATCTAGCACGTAGAACGGGGACGGACGCGCCTTGAAAATGGCGACGAGGAGGGCGAGCGCGGCAAGCGAACGTTCTCCACCAGACAGCAGGGATAGGCGCGTAATTTTCTTGCCCGCGGGGCGCGCTTCGATCTCAACGCCCGTCTCCAGCATGTTCTGTGGGTCCGTGAGGACGAGTTTGCCCGACCCTCCGGGAAAGAGGGTTGCGAACACGTGCGTAAACGCCTCTTGGGTGTCGAGGAAAGCCTGGGTGAATACCTCTTCAACTCGCTGGTCCACTTCGTCAACGATGCCCAGCAGGTCGTTCTTGGATTCCGTAAGATCACGTAGCTGGTCAACCAGGAACTGGTGGCGTTTAGAGAGAGCCTCGTGTTCTTCGAGAGCTAGTGGATTGATTTTGCCCAGCCGGTCCAATTCACGTTTAGCGCTGCGCAGACGTTTTTCTTGCTCGACGCGCACGTACGGGTAAGGATCTTCTGCAACCACAAGGTTGTGCGGGCCGAATTCGTCAATAAGTTGCTCGGCCTCAAGCGCTAGCTCGTCGCGTGCTCGCGTGACCGTGTGCTCGTACCGCAAGGCAACTTCCTGTAGCGCGATCTCATCGCGGTGCGCAGCGTCCGTGATTTCGAGCAGACTGGCACGAATCTCGTCCACCTCATGACGAGCGCTTGCTGCCGCCTCGGATGCTTCGGTGCGTTCGCTCTCCGCTGCGCGAAGCTGCTGACTGGCCTCTTCTAGTGCGGCTTCGGCAACGCGGATCGGAGCCGCGATCCGGTCACAAATGTCACTCAGGCGCTGATATTCGCGTTTGCGCGCAGCTTCGCGTCGTTCATATTCAGTGAGGTCGGAACGGGCTTTCGCAACTTGCTGGCGCAGGGAGCGGGCACGATCACGCACTCGGCGCGCCGTTTCTTCGAGTGTTCGAATGTCGAGGCGGGTCGCAGTTTCTTTGGCACGCGCTTCGCGCGCTGCTTCTTCTAGCTGTTCTGCTTCTTCCCGAGCCTGTGCGGGATCCGCAACCTGTGGGAGCGCCTGCGCCCCCGCCTGCTTAGCTTCGGCTTCAACGAGGCGCTCACGGGCTCGTTCCACGCCCTCTTCGATCTTTTTCAAAGTGGTGGCAAGGCGTTCTTGTTCTCCCTGCGCAGCCCGCAAACGAGAACTGGCACGCGCCCGCACCTCCATAGCCTTCGCCCGCTCTGAGTCGGCCTTGCGCAGAGCCTGCAACTGCTCGTTTGCAACCTTGAGCGAAGCGTCGTAACGCTCGCGCGCCTCCTTCAGTTTTTGCGAGACAACCTCCAGCTGTTCGCTTGCGGCATCGGCGCGCCGGCTCGCATCCTCGTAGTCGGCGTGGCGGGCCAAAACCGACGCGTGGTCGGAACCCGAAGTAAGTACCGAAACCGGGGTGAAAACATCTCCCGTTCGAGTGGCAACCTTTGTCACCAGCGGATTTTCAAGGGCGCAAATGGCCTCCCTCTCGTCCTCGCACACCACCGCTCCGGCTAGCAGCGTGTTAATGAGACCTTGCACGCGCTCGCCCTGAACCACGTCAACAGCCCTGGTCCATCCCTCAATGGTTGCGGGCTCCACGCTCTGCTCCAAAGCCGCGACCATTCGGCGGCGTCCGCCCGAGTCCACAAACTGCAACGAAAGACCCAAGTCGGTTATCACCGCGGCATCGGTAAATGGATCCAATAGTGCGGTAATCGCATTTTCCCAACCCGCACTGGTAGAGATAAAACTGGCCAAAGATCCGAGGACCTCCGGATGCTCAGCATCCAGTAGCTCCGCGGTCTCGTCCGCCGGCTGCAGGGACTGTGCCAATGTGTCGCGCCGAGCCGTCCAAGTGGCGCGCTCGGACTGGGCTTCTCGCTCCTGCGTGAGCAAACGATCAACTAGGTCGCGCGCCTCATCTCGGGCCCGCACCGCGTCCTCATGCGCGTTTGCCATCTGGTCGTCAGCCTGAACCTCTTCAAGGCCTTCCATTTCGGCGCTTGCGAGCTTCGTTCGCTCCGCGGCATCCGCAACCGCATTTTTCATCCGTTCAACTTCGCCAGCGCGTGATGCCAGCGCCTGTTTTGCCGCATTCACGTCGCCAATCAGCCTTGCAATATGCTCGCGTCGGTTCGACTGCTCGGCTTCCAAATGACGCACCTCGTCGAGCGCGGTGCGCGCGGCGGCTTCGGCCTCTTCTCGGGCTTTGATTATATCGGCAAGCTTCTGTCCAGACGCCTGCACCTGTTCGAGCAGGTCCGCGTCCTCTTCATTTGCCTTTGCTGATTTTTGATCAAGATCCACGAGGTCGAAGTTTGGTGCGGGTAGCGGCTGCGCAACGCCTCGCATGCGTTCGTTAGAGACCGATGACAGTGTCATTAGCGAGGCGTGCGTGGTGGATAGCTCTTGCCACAACCGGGTGAGTTCCTGGGTGCGAGGGGTTCCGAGGCGAGCCAATTGCTCCGCCTCATTTAGACGTGCTTTAGCGGCATCCAACTGCTCGTTAAGCACCTTCTTGCGGGCGTTCGTTGCCTCTTCGCTGGCTCGCCCCGCGTCGAGACGTTCTTTCAAACTCGCGAGGTCATCGGCCAATAGTCGGGCCTGCGCGTCACGCACCTCGGCCTGGATCACACCGGCCTTACGGGCAGTTTCAGCCTGTTTGGCTAGGGGACGCAACTGACGGTGGATCTCATTAGTAAGATCACGAACACGAACGAGGTTGCCCTCCATCGACTCCAGCTTGCGCAGCGCCCGCTCTTTGCGCTTGCGATGCTTGAGTACGCCTGCGGCCTCTTCAATGAACCCGCGCCGTTCCTCGGGCCCGGCTCCTAAAATCGCATCCAGCTGGCCCTGACCCACAATCACGTGCATCTGCCGCCCCATGCCGGTGTCGGACAGGAGCTCTTGAATGTCTAGTAAGCGTACTTGAGTGCCATTGATCGAATACTCAGATCCGCCACCTCGAAAGAGCGTGCGCGAAATGGTGACTTCGGAGTAGTCGATCGGGAGGGCACCATCGGTGTTGTCAATAGTTAGAGACACCTGAGCGCGCCCCAGTGGGGCGCGCTCAGAAGTTCCGGCGAAGATGACATCTGCCATCTGACCGCCGCGAAGGTTTTTAGCTCCCTGCTCGCCCATAACCCAGGCGAGGGCATCTACAACATTTGACTTACCAGAACCGTTAGGCCCGACTACACAGGTGATGCCGGGCTCAAGATTCATGGTCGTTGTCGAGGCAAACGACTTGAATCCACGGATGGTAAGAGTTTTTAGATGCACGCCTCAAAGTTTAGGCGAAGAGCGAGTGAAAACGTTATTCTTTCCAAACAAGTTCGGGGAACCACAGAGCGATCTCACGGTCTGCCGAGGCCGGCGAGTCAGAGCCGTGAACAATGTTCTCCACGTTACCGGTACCCCAATCTCGACCGAGATCACCGCGGATGGTGCCGGGCGCCGCGAGCGTCGGGTTGGTGTTACCCATGAGGTTACGCATGCCTTCAATCACGCGGTCACCTTCAACGACCATCGCAACAACGAGATCAGACTGCATATACTCCAGTAGATCCTTGAAGAAGTGCTTCTCCTTGTGCTCGAAGTAGTGATCTTGCAAGAGCTCTTCGGAAGCGTGCTTGATCTTCAAACCCTTTAGTTGGTATCCCTTAGCTTCGATGCGGCGAATCACCTCGCCGGTGAGGCCGCGCCTGAAACCATCCGGCTTCACAAGGACAAGGGTGTGCTCTTTATTTGCATCGAGCTGTTCCGGACTAGGCATTTGCCTTCCTTTCCATTGACTTCCGTGTCAAATTCGATTCTACGACAATTTATCTTGACGTAAAGAGAAACCGGGCTGTTGCCACAGTTCCTCGGCCTGTTTGTCGGCGTTTTACTCCGGCATTGATTCAAGTTTTTGCACGAGGTCGCTTACAGCCCTCTGGGCGTCAGCGCCGCTAGCACGCACGGTTACGGTCTGTCCCTGTCTAACGCCCAGCGCCATGAGCGACATGACTGAAGCCGCGTCTGCCCCATCGATGGTGACCTCCGCATCGTAGTCGCTAACAAAACGTGCGACGAGGGCAGCTGGGCGGGCATGCAGGCCATCCGGGTCCGCTATTGCTACCTCGGCCTCACACACGTCCTCCCCCAATGGTTTTGTCTCCGACTCAGTGAATGCACCCCACGTTTTAGCAACGTCACGAACAGCCTCAACAACCCCCTCGGCATCGGTGCCCTGCTGGGCTGCAACCGCCCCCGCCACCGCACCTTCAACCAGTGGGCCGTCGGCAAAATATACCGGCTCGTCATCAAGAAAATCGAGCACCGACTCAACCGTGAGCGTTGCCGAGCCGAGGTCGGTTAGTAAAACCACAGGACCATCCGCTACGAGTTCCTGAACCGCAGCATCTACCTTGTCGAAGGAGGTGCCGATGTTCCCATCTTGAAGCCCTCCTGCCGCACGGATTACGACGTCCGGCGCCATTTGCGCCGCGACTTCGGCGACGCCCTGCGCGAGTTTGTCCGAGTGCGAAACGATTACAAGGCTTACCTTAGACATCGATCGCCGCCACGGCCTGTTCAAGGATGATCGCAGACGATACTGCACCTGGATCAAGGTGCCCAATGGAGCGCTCCCCCAGGTATGAGGCGCGCCCCTTCGTTGCCTTCAATGGCTTCGTAGCTTCAGCGCCTTCTCGCGCAGCTAACGCGGCTGCACGGAGAGCTTCAACGCCATCCCCGCCCGCGGTAGCAACCGCGCGCGCCGCCTTAGCCGCCGGAGCCCAGGCATCGACCATGGTCTTTTCGCCCTCTTGTGCCTTACCTCGGGTCTGAACACCCAGCAAAGCCGCCTCGAGGAGGTTTGCAACAGCAATCGCGTCCAGATCCTGCTCGCCGGTTGCCGCCTTGGCCGCACGAAGGAACGCGGTTCCATACAGAGGCCCGGCAGCGCCTCCAACGGTAGACATCAAGGTTTTGGCAACTAGTTTCAACACCGACTGAATGTCTTCCGTATCTGTAGCGGCGAGCGCTTTTTCAACCGCGTTGAAACCCCGATCCATATTCTCACCGTGGTCGCCGTCGCCGATCTGGCGATCCAGGTCAATCAGTTCAAGACGCGCCCCCGCAATCGCCTCGGCGCTCTTTTGGATCCAGGCCAAAGCCCAGTTCACATCTAAGCTCACTTGCTTACATCCCTTCTCGGTATCCCGCTGTTAGCACGGGTGCGTCAAACAGCTCTAGCATTTCATCATTTACGCGCAGTAGCGTAAGTGAAGCGCCGGGCATGTCCAGGCTGGTCACGTAGTCTCCAACCAGCGTACGCTCAGCAACAATGCCATCATTCTGGAGAAGCTCGTGGACCTTGCGGTTCACAATGTATAGCTCAGACAGTGGCGTGGCGCCCATCCCATTTACTAAGGCGATTACGCGATCTCCTTGCGCAAACGGCAGGTCCGCACGTACCTTCTCGTACAGCTCTGCGGTGAGCTCGTCCGCGGTCTTCATTTCAGTACGACGGTATCCGGGCTCGCCGTGAATACCGATACCCATTTCCACCTCGGTATCTCCAAGGTCAAAGGATGGCTTACCCGCGTGCGGAACCGTGCAGGGCCCAAGAGCCAGGCCCATGGAGCGCATGTTGTCATTCACTTCGTTCGCGATTCGAGTTACTTCGTCAAGGTCGTCGCCGCGTTCCGCCGCAGCTCCCGCGATTTTCTCAACCAGCATGGTGCCTGCCACGCCACGCCTACCGGCAGTGTACAGAGAGTCTTCTACCGCAACATCATCGTTGATGATCACGGTGCGAACCTCAATGTCGTCCATTTCGCATAGTTCAGCGGCGGTTTCAAAATTCAAGACATCGCCCGTGTAGTTCTTCACGATGTAGAGCACGCCGGCCCCGCGATCGACCGCGCGGGTGGCAGCCTCGATAGGGTCTGGAGTTGGCGAGGTGAACACTGCGCCAGGCACCGCCGCATCCAACATCCCATGGCCGACGAAACCGCCGTGCAACGGCTCGTGTCCAGATCCTCCGCCAGAGACTAGGGCTACTTTGCCCTGCTCCTTTGGCTGTGCACGCAAAATGTAGTCTGGGTCGAAGTGCACATCAACCAGATCGGGGTGCGCCAGCTGGAAGCCTTCCAGAGACTCGCGAACCACTGCATGCACGTCGTTTACAAGCTTTTTCATACTTCCTCCACGCACGTCGTTAGCTTTGGGTCCCTACAATTCTTACATATAAAAAGCGACCTGCACCACAGATTTGGAGTGCAGGTCGCTTTCGTTTAGCGTTTAGTGCTTGATCAGATCTCGAGCTGCCCCTGCGAGCACCACAGAACCCGTAATAACCACACCGTTAGAACCTGCCGGATCAGGATTCAACTCAGCGCGTTCCACTGCAAGGTCAACCGCATCAAGTAGCGACGGCTCCACAAACACGCGGTCCTCGCCAAACACGTCCCTCGCGATCTGCGCGATTTCTTCCGTGTCCATTGCACGCGGCGTGTCCATCGAGGTGATCACAATATCCCCCACCACGGGCTCGAGTTCAGCCAGGGTGGCCTCGACGTTCTTATCCGCCATCGCGGAGTAAACCGCCGCAATGTTCGTGTAGTCAAACGACTCGTTGAGGGCTTGTGCTAACGCACGCGCGCCGTGCGGATTGTGCGCCGCATCCACCACAATCGAAGGGGACGTTCGCACAACCTCGAGGCGTCCGGGTGACGTAGCCATCCTAAATCCCTCTTCAACGATGCCCGGCTCCACCTCACGTCCACCGTTGAAAGCTTCGAACGCCGCAAGAGCCAGCACCGCATTCTCACCCTGATGCTTGCCAAAAAGCGGGATGAAAATGTCGTTGTAGAGGGCTGCTGGCGTCTGGATGGACACCACCTGCCCGCCCACTCCGAGCTTGGAAGAAACCAGATGTAGATCCTCGCCTACAACGCGGAGCACCGCTCCAACCTCGTTCGCGCGATCGCGCAAAATCTCAAGGACCTGAGGGGTTTGCTCCGCCGAAATGACGAATGAACCGGGCTTGATGATGCCCGCCTTTTCGGTTGCTATTTCGGCTAGCGTAGAGCCGAGCCACTTTTCGTGGTCATGAGCAATGGGCGTGATGACGGCAACGTCCGCATTGATCACGTTCGTTGCATCCCACTTGCCGCCCATACCAACCTCAACCACTGCGGCATCAACCGGCACATCCGCAAACGCGGCCAGCATCATGACGGTCAGCACTTCAAAAAACGACATCGCGGGGCCACCGCTACGCTTCGAGTGCTCATCAACCATCGCGAGGTAAGGAGCGACGTCCTCATACGCCGCAACAAACTGAGCCTGTGAAATCGGCTCGTCATTTACACTGATTCGCTCCCGTATTGTGGTTAGATGCGGGCTGGTGAACCGCCCCACCTTTCGGCCCGACGCGCGCAACAACGCACTGATCATGCGCGCCGTGGATGTCTTTCCATTTGTGCCTGTGAGGTGCACACTTCGATAGAGATTTTGCGGATCGCCGAGGATATTCATCGCCAGTTGCACGCGTTCAATACTTGGCTGAACTTTGTGCTCGGGCATGCGCGAGAGAATCTCGCGTTCAATCGCGTGGTAAACCGCCTCGGTCTCATCAGCCGTCGGGTACAGGTGAGTAGCTTCCTCATCTAGGTCGCTCTCGCTTGTATCCTCGCCACTTTCACCGAGGTTAGGCGCGGCCATGTGCGCAGCCTCCATGACCTCCTTAAGGGAGGCGGAGACATCGCGATTCATGACCTCGTCTACAACCTGTTCAGGAGTGCGCTCGCCACCGCCCTCGGTGTCAGCAAACTCGTGGAAGATGTCGAAATCTTTCACTGCATTTTCACCACGTGAATCTTGATCTCGTCACCGGCTTCAACCGTTAGGTCCAGCGTCAAGGTCTCAGCTTTCAACATGTCAGCGTGCTTTTCCACCACGCTAACTCGCTCAGCCGGCACTGTCACGGTTAGCTTGATGCGATCTGCAACGTGCAGACCCGCGGCCTTGCGTTCATCCTGAACTTGGCGGATGAGGTCACGGACAAAGCCTTCGCCCTCGAGCTCATCGTCGATCTGAGTATCCAAAACTACGAAGGATCCTGAAGACAGGACCGTTGCGACCTGGCCTTCTTCAGCCTCAACCTTCGTGCTTACCGACACGGCTTCGCCACCGAGACGAACCGGATCACCATCAACTACGACTCCGGGGAAAACAACCTCGTCGCCGTCTACCTGCCACTGCCCCTGCTTTTGCGCGGCGAAAAGCTTCGAAGTGTGGCGACGAACCTCGGCCGAGAACTCGCGCGGATTCAACTTAAGCTCCTGCGCAACGCGCAACCCGGATTCAGATGGCGTCTTCAAGGTCACGTTCTTCACGTTGATCTCCGACGCGATCAGGTCCGCGTAGCTCGAAAGCTCAGCCGCCCGCTCCGAGATGACCGTCAGGTCACGCAGCGGCTGACGCACGCGCAGCTTCTCGCCCTTACGCAAGCTGTGTGCAGCTGAGACAACCGAACGGACCTCGTCCATAGTGGCAACCAGCTCATCATCCGCCCACGCGTCGCCGAGCTTCGGATAATCCTCCAGGTGCACGGACTCGCCGCCCGTGAGGCCACGCCAGATTTCCTCGCTGATCAGCGGCAAAAGTGGCGCGATTACGCGCATCATGACCTCAAGTGCGGTATACATCGTGTCAAATGCGGCCTCGTCCTCTTCCCAAAAACGCTGGCGGGAAGTGCGAACGTACCAGTTTGACAACAGATCCAAATACTCACGTACATGCGCGGTCGCCCCCGGAATGTCATACGCATTCTGCGCTGCCTCTACCGCGAGCTCGAGGTCTCGGGTGCGCGCAAGTAGGTAGCGATCCATCACCGGCAGGTCAGCCACGACGGCCGAATCCAGCGGAATAGGCTTTGCGAAGTAGCCCTCTCCCCCGTTTGCCGCACCGGTGTATAGAGCGAAGAAGTAGTAAGTGTTCCACAGGGGCAGGATCATCTGGCGAACCGTGTCGCGAATCGATTCCTCTCGAACGATCAGGTTGCCACCGCGAACCACGGAAGATGACATGAGGAACCACCGCATCGCGTCCGATCCGTAGGTGTCAAACACGTGGTTAACGTTCGGGTAGTTGCGGAGCGACTTCGACATCTTGCGGCCGTCATCACCCAGCACAATGCCATGAGCAACAACGTTTTGGAACGACTGCCTGTCGAACAACGCGGTTGCCATCACGTGCATCGTGTAGAACCAGCCGCGCGTTTGCCCGATGTACTCGACGATGAAATCGCCCGGGTAGTGATTCTCGAACCATTCCTGGTTCTCAAACGGATAGTGCACCTGGGCAAATGACATTGAACCAGACTCGAACCAGCAGTCAAACACGTCGGAAATGCGGCGCATCATCGACTTGCCTGTTGGGTCGTCCGGATTTGGACGCACCAGCTCATCGATGTAGGGGCGGTGGAGGTTATCGACCTTCACTCCAAAATCGCGCTCAAGCTCAGCGCGCGAGCCGTACACGTCCACGCGCGGATACTCCGGGTTATCCGACTTCCACACGGGAATCGGCGCACCCCAGAACCGGTTACGCGAAATCGACCAGTCGCGCGCGCCCTCAAGCCATTTACCAAACTGGCCTTCCTTGACGTGCTCTGGAACCCAGTTGATCTCCTCGTTTCGGGCCAACATGCGATCACGGATCTTCGTAACTTCAACGAACCAAGACGATACGGCCTTGTAGATCAGCGGCTGCCGGCAACGCCAGCAATGCGGGTAAGAGTGCTCATAAGACTGTTGGCGAACCAGCACCGCACGCTCACCCTCAGGGCGGCGCGCTAATGGGCCACTGCCGTCCTTCAGATCCTGGATAATGGGGCGGTTCGCATCGAAAATATGCATGCCCTCATAGTCTTTAACTGGGGCCACAAACTTCGCACCGTCGTCAATCGGCACAACCGTCTTGATGCCGACTTCCTTACACACGTTTGCGTCATCTTCACCGAAGCCGGGCGCCAGGTGCACCAGGCCGGTGCCGTCGCTCGTGGTAACAAAGTCGGCGGCAATGATGTGGAACGCCTTGGGGCCAGGAATATCCTCATTGTTGATGAAGTAGTCGAAGATCGGAGCGTACGCGCGGCCCACGAGGTCTGAGCCCTTCAGCTGGGCAACAACCGGTGGTTCTTCGCCCAGCTCGCGCTCGTAGGAAAAAACGAGATCTTTCGCGAGGATTACGCGTTCACCGGCAAGCGGCCCTTCTTCGGGCTGCACGGTCACGTAGTCAACGTCTGGTCCAACGGCCACCGCGAGGTTCGACGGAAGTGTCCACGGCGTCGTAGTCCAGATAAGTGCAAGTTCACCGGTCTCTAGACGCAGGCCAACCGTTACGGTGTTGTCTTGACGCATCTGATAGACGTCGTCATCCATCGAAAGTTCGTGGTTTGAAAGCGGCGTCTCATCGTTCCAACAGTACGGCAGGACGCGGTGTCCCTCGTACGCAAGGCCCTTCTCATACAGGGTCTTGAATGCCCAAATGACCGACTCCATGAAGTCAATGTCAAGAGTCTTGTAGTCGTTCTCAAAATCAACCCAGCGAGCCTGACGAGTTACGTATTCTTCCCACTCGTTCGTGTAGCGCAAAACGGAAGTGCGGCACGCGTCGTTGAACTCCTTGATGCCAATGCCGTTCGGACCTTCGATCTCGTCCTTCGTCTCAATGCCGAGCACGCGCTGTGCTTCAAGCTCGGCAGGCAGACCGTGCGTGTCCCAACCAAAGCGGCGCTCCACACGCTTGCCCTGCATCGTCTGGTACCTACCGACGATGTCCTTTACGTAACCGGTTAGAAGGTGGCCGTAGTGCGGCAAACCGTTAGCAAACGGCGGGCCGTCATAAAACACGAATTCGTTAGAACCGGCCTCACCTGAAGGACGAATCTCAATGGACTTCTTGAACGTGTCATTTTCTTTCCAGTAAGCCAAAATCTCTTCTTCAAGGCTGGGGAAAGAAGGGGATGCTACGACGTCGCCATCACGGTGGCGGGGGTAGTGGTTGCTCATTTGTTCCGTCCTCGTTCATCATTCGAGGACGTCTCCAACCCGGTGGGTTGGTGCGCGGTACCACCTCGCTTGCCAAATGCTTTGGCCGCTCAAACTGCTATCACGGGCTTACCCGTCCGGGTCTACTAGGTTGGCCGTTCTTCCGGAGGCTCATCGGTGATACCCGGTTGCCCGGCCGATTCATCGCCATTCGCCAGAAAGTATAGCCCGCGCGCGACGCCGATGAGAAAGCAAGCCGGTGTAATTCACCACACAGCTAAAAAAGATCCGACCGTACGGTCGGATCTTTATCCGGGTGGCTGACGGGACTCGAACCCGCGACGTCCTGGACCACAACCAGGTGCTCTACCAGCTGAACTACAGCCACCATCATTGCTTATGCAACGATAGATAACTGTAGCAGTAACGACGCACTAAACAAAACGCGCACCGCGTTGCCTCTACCACACCGCAGGGGCCACCAAACTATCTTTTACCAGTGCGCTCGAACCGAAATCGCGTCAGCGAAGTTCCCGAGAGCCTCTGGCGAGGAGTCGAGGTAGAGCTGTGCGTCCACCAGGCCAACTTCCATAACCATGAATGAGCCTTCCCCATCGGGCACGATATCCACCCTGTTGAACAGGAACTGCTCGTCACGGCCCATACGTTGCTTGACGTAGGCATGGAGGGCAGCGCGAATAGTTTCACCCCAGCGCCACTCCTCCGGCGTTGCCTCACGGGCTTTAACCAGCGTTTCTTGCTTGGATTCCATCGTGATCGACGCATCGTGCAACATCGGCTGCTTTTGAACCGCATGCGAGAGGAGCCCATTGAAGAACACCAGGGTGATCTCGCCGTGCTTGTCGATCGCCTCCTGGTAGCGTTGCAACATCACGGAACGCTCCTCATCCAAAAGGCTCATCACGTGGCCAACGGCAGCCCTTCTCGAAGCGGGTTCTACCGCACAGTAGCGGCCAATATCGCGCGCTCCAGAAGAAACCGCGGGCTTGATAACAAAATCCTGAAGGGCTGGGAAACGCGAGTGTACACGGTGCTTTGAAAGCTTCTTCTCAACATCAAGCCACGTAGTGGGAATGATTGGAAGCCCGAACTCCTCGTTCAAAATCTTCAAATAGTGCTTGTCCGAGTTCCACTCCAGAATGTCCGGGTGATTCAGCAGGCGCGGCACCGTCTTAGTCCATGCCAAGAACTCATCGCGCCTCGTCGCGTAATCACATACGGAGCGAACAATTACGAGACCAGCATCTTGCCAATCAACATCTGGGTCATCCCAGCGCTTAACCTGGGGATCACATCCTCGCTGAGCCAATTCATCCGGCAAGCCTTCCTCACCAGGATAAAGATTGGGCAATTCAGAAGAGGTTACTAACGTCACGCGTGGCTTCATAGTTGATACTTTAACCATATTCGATCGATTTGTTTGCACGGATGGGAACACTGCTTGCTACGGGGCGCAGATATTACGCCTAATGGCCCTACCATTTTGAAAACGAAGCAGTGGAGACGCTACGTTCTAGCGTAACCCTAACGGACGCGCCAGAGCCTGCTGGATTAGATGCGATACGAGGGCGGGATATTCCATCCCGGTTACCTGCCACATCGCTGGATACATGGACCACGGGGTGAATCCCGGCATAGTATTCACCTCGTTAATCGTGATTTTCCCCGATTCTTCGTTGTAGAAGAAGTCCACGCGGGCAAGCCCCTCGCAACCAAGCACCTCAAACGCACGTACAGCGGTTTCTCGAATCTGCTGTTCCACGGCTTTGGGCAGGTCAGCGGGCGTAGAAAGTGTCACGTCATCATGCGCCTGATACTTAGTCTTGTAGTCATAGAAGCCATCGCGCGAGGCAACCACGATCTCGCCACACCTGGAGGCTCTTGCCCCCTCGCTCCCAAAGTCGAGGACGCCGCACTCGATCTCGCGGCCCACCGTCGCAGCCTCAACAATCACACGTGGATCAACCTTGCGAGCTTCTTCGATCGCATCCTCGAGCATGTCCAGGTCCTCAACATGGGTGATCCCCAACGAGGAGCCGGCGCGTGCGGGCTTCACGTACAGATCCTGACCAACGCTTGCAGCCTGTTCCAGAGCACGGGAGCGATCCCTCCTCCATTCATGATCAGTGATCAGCGTCCACCGCCCCACGGAAATGCCGGCGCCAAGCAGGAGCGCTTTGGTCAAGTGCTTGTCATTAGACACGGCCGAGGCCGCGACACCGCAGCCCACGTAGCGCACGTTAGACATCTCCATTAGCCCTTGTATGGTGCCGTCTTCACCGTAGGGTCCGTGAAGCAGGGGGAACACTACATCAACGCTACCCAGGTCGGTGGCCGCAATTCGTTCCCCGGAAACTGCGCGCGGTTTCTCCACCACCCGCGAAGTTCCGGCCCACAGCGACACAGCGGATTCTCCGGCTTCGATCATCACGCCTCGCCCATCAACCATCTCGTAGAGTTCGGGCTTTGCCGGCACGCGCACCCATTCACCATCGGGCGTAATACCGATTGCCAAGATCTCGTACCTCGCGGGATCGATGGCCGCCATTGCACTTGCGGCTGTTGCACAAGAAATTTGGTGTTCGCCGCTACGCCCTCCGAAAATCAGGGCGACGCGGGTCTTTTTTGGAGAATCACTCATGACCTTGACTTTACTTCAAAATGATCAAGTTCAATCAACTCGCGCGTGCCTTCAAAAATATGTCGCGTGTTAGACACTATCTGCCGTTTACCGCGATTTTGATCGTCGAGGTCGGTCAGGGGTCGATTGTAGATGAAGCCCTCGCTTGGGCGGGTTACAGTAAGACAAAAGTAGCGATTGGAACTCACCATGAATCAAAAAGTACGAGCCAGCGTAGCGCTAACCACGATGCTAGCGGCATTGGTATTTAGCGGATGCAGCCAGGACGAAGGCTCCCCTGACGCCTCTACGTCGGCAACTACTGAGGCCGAAACCTACCTGCCCACACCGTATGCGGACACGACGGCGGAAACTGTTGTTCCTACGGACGAGGCGGAATGGATTTCTGGACCATCTGAGCAGGTTGAAGGTACTTCAAACACTTCCTTGCTGGCCCACGATTTTCGCGTAGGTGTACACGAGGATTACTACCGCGTGGTGGTCGAGTTCGTGGGCCAGGGCGATCCCGGCTGGACCATTGGTTGGACCGATAAGTCTGTTGAGCTCGGGCGCGGCGAGGCACTGCCAATTCCGCAGGGCAACGTGCTTGACATTATGATCCACGGCGCAACCTGGCCAGCGATTCCCGGAGCTGCGGAATATTACTACAACGGCCCCGCTGATAAACGGCTGGATGACAATGTCATCGCCTGGTTTGACGGCTCGTTCGAATCTGAGACACACATCGCGGTATCAAGCGATAAACAGCGCGAATATCGAGTGTTCACTCTTGAAGATCCCAAGCGGCTCGTGATCGACCTACGCAAGTAGGGCAAGGTACAAGGCTTTCCTGGCTCTTGCTTGCTGTTTCTACAACCAACGGGCAAGGCGTCTAAGTACCCGAAACGGGAGGGTATGCCTTGAGCTTTGGATCCCACCTGGTTTCGGGGGCTTTTTCCCCGCGGATTTCTTCGATCATCGAGGTGATGACATCCTCCATGCGGCGCGTCGCTTCTTTGACAGCCTCGTGATCGTTTTCATCCTGGTTCAGATCAGAGAAATTGAGTGCGGGCCCAGCCATCACCCACGTGTCACGCCTACGCAAGGGGAACGAGTTCCTCCAGCGGTGCATGATCTCGTGGCCTCCCCAGTGCGCCAACGGAATTACAGGAACCCCGGTTGCGAGGGCAAGCCTAGCGGCTCCCGTCTTGAACTTCATGGGCCAGTGATCAGGATCTGTGGTGAGCGTGCCTTCCGGGAAGATAGCTACGGATTCGCCTTCAGCAAGCGCAATTTTCGCATTCTTGAGGGCATCGCCAGCGCTGGAAGTTCCCCGACTTACCGGCACCATTTTTGCTCCGGTCAGCACGCGCCGAAGTCCGGGAACCCGGAACAGGCTGTCTTTAGCAAGAACGCGCACGGCATGTCCGGCATCAACAATGAAGTGAGCCACTACCACCACGTCATACTCAGTCACGTGATTCATGATGAGGATGAAGGGGCCATCCTTGGGAAGGTTGTTTCGGCCGCGCCAATGCGGCTTGGTGGTTAGTTTCGCAACAGGACGCAGGACTTCAACCGCGACTTTATAGATACCAGTTGCCGGCTTACTCATCGCCTTCTCCTACATTCTTTCCGCATCGGCACCCAAGCGGCCAAGCTTGCTGAGGAAGTGTTCGTATCCGCGGGCAATCACATCGATGCCATGCACGATGGACTCCCCCTCAGCTGCCAGAGCAGAAATGAGGTAGGAGAAACCTCCACGCAGGTCTGGAACTGTAATTTCAGCGCCGTGTAACGGTGTAGGTCCAGAGATAACAGCGGAATGGTAGAAGTTGCGCTGCCCGAAGCGACACGGGGTGCCGCCCAAGCACTCACGGTAAATCTGGATTTCCGCACCCATCTGGTTAAGAGCCTTCGTGAATCCAAGGCGATTTTCGTAAACCGTCTCATGGACGATTGAAAGCCCCTTCGCCTGCGTCAAGGCAACAACCAGCGGCTGCTGCCAGTCGGTCATAAAGCCGGGGTGCACGTTGGTCTCGAGCACAATCGATTGCAACTCTCCACCTGGGTGGAAGAAACGGATACCAGCATCGTCAATTTCAAACTGGCCACCAACCTTGCGAAATACGTTCAGGAACGTCGTCATGTCTGGCTGATGCGCTCCGCGCACGTAAATGTCGCCGTGCGTTACCAGGGCTGCAGAAGCCCACGAGGCTGCCTCGATGCGGTCTGAGATCGCGGTGTGTGTAAATCCGCGTAGCTCCGATACTCCCTCGATTCGGATCGTGCGATCGGTATCAACGGACAGGCTGGCACCCATCTTTTGGAGGACGTTTATTAGGTCCATGATTTCCGGCTCGATGGCCGCGTTCTTCAGCACTGTGATGCCGTCAGCCATTACCGCGGTCAACAGGGTTTGCTCGGTGGCGCCTACCGACGGGAAAGGAAGCTTGATTTTGGCGCCGCGCAAACCGTCTGGAGCGGTGATGCGAATGCCGTTATCTTCTTTATCTACCTGCGCACCAAATGCCCGCAACGCATCCAGGTGCATGTCGATTGGACGGTCACCAATACGGCAACCTCCCAGGTCAGGAATGAAGGCTTCTCCTAGACGATGTAAGAGGGGGCCGCAAAAAAGAATCGGAATGCGCGATGATCCGGCGAGGGCCTGGACTTCCGATACGTGGGCGACCTCGACGTTTGACGGGTCGAGTTCGAGGACACCGGCACCCTGGTCAAAATTAATATGTACGCCGTGCAGACCGAGAAGCTCAGAAACCAGGTCCACATCCCTAATTAGAGGAACATTTGAGAGCTTCGAGGGGGTTGTACCAAGTAGGCTTGCCACCATCGCCTTTGGAACGAAGTTCTTTGCACCGCGAACGGTGATGTCTCCCGTCAAAGGTTTGCCGCCCTGCACACGCAAAACCGAGTCCATGGAAGCCTTCCTACTTAATCTAGCTAGCTGAATTCATTATTATCCCTTGCACTAATCTATAACGCACGGCCTGCGGATGCTCCATTACTCACACCACTGCCCCGCATGTCCCAGCACAATCACCCGCACGTTCACCCAACCCAAAGCTTGCCACCTGCACTTTTGTGCGGCCGATCATATCCAGGAGTTTGCTATCTCAATGATTGAGATGGCAAGATCGGTGTATGGATGAAAAAGCTCCCACCAGTGGCGTAGGCGTTTTAGATAAAGCCTCGCTTGTTTTGTCCGCATTAGAGGCCGGGCCGGCAACGCTTGCCCAGTTAGTCTCAACTACTAAATTGGCTCGGCCAACCGCGCACCGCCTTGCAGTCGCTCTTGAGTTTCACCGTTTCGTTGCTCGCGACATGCAGGGCCGTTTTGTTTTGGGCCCTCGCTTGTCAGAACTCGCATCGGCTGCTGGCGAAGATCGCCTTCTCGCATCAGCCACGCCGGTTCTCATCGCGTTGCGCGATCACACGAAGGAATCAACACAGCTCTACCGCCGTCAGGGAGACCAACGCATTTGCGTTGCGGCAGCTGAGCGCCAGATCGGTCTGCGCGATTCCATCCCAGTTGGCGCCACACTTTCGATGAAAGCAGGATCCGCAGCCCAGGTGCTCCTCGCTTGGGAGGAGCCGGACCGGCTTCACCGCGGCCTCTACGGCGCTTCGTTTAACGCAACCATGCTCTCTGCTGTTCGCCGTCGCGGCTGGGCGCAGTCCGTGTCCGAACGCGAGATAGGCGTGGCGTCTGTGTCCGCTCCTGTTCGTGGTCCGGGAGGCAAGGTGCTTGCCGCTATCTCTATTTCGGGCCCCGTGGAGCGGATGGGACGTCAGCCTGGCCGTCAGCATGGCCCGTCGGTAGTTGCAGCGGCCAACCGTCTGTCAGATTTCCTGCGCCGCGCCGAAGAACTTGGCCTGTAGTTCGCACTTAGCAAATGCGGATTGCCCTCGTTTCTGACCCGTACAGCCCGCGCGTTGGGGGGATTGAAACCCAGGTGCGCAATCTGGGCCAAGCCCTTGCCGTCGCCGGCCACAGCGTCACGGTGATTACGGCAACGCCCGCAACCTCGCAGCGCGGTGATTTTACGGAGCTCGATGGCGAAGTTACGGTGCGGCGTCTGACCGCACATATCCCTCTAGATCTTCCGGTGAATCCATTTGCAAGTGAGGCGCTGGAGCAGGCTTTGCCCTCGTTTGATGTCGTTCACATTCACATGGGGTTGGTCTCGCCGTTCGCGCGCATGGCAGTGCAGGCCTGTATTAAGACCGGTACGAGGGCGATTTTGACCTGGCACTCCCACCTTGGCGGTAGCACTTGGTGGTACGGCGCGGTCAATCCCCTGCCCGCTTGGGAGAGCGCCGGAATACGACTCACTGCGGTATCGGCGCCAGCTGCACGGGCGGTTAATGCGGCAGCTCGGGGCAACGTTGAAGTAGCCGTGCTGCCAAACTTGATCTTTGATGAACCCTGGGAGCAGGCGCGTCAAGCAGCTTTGACCCATTTCAACGAGGAGGCTACTTCTGCGCCCCTCCGAGCAGTAACGGCCACGCGGCTTGCTCCAAGAAAACGGGTTCTACAACTTGCCGAGATCGCAAGGCGGGCGCGCGTGGACGTGCACGTGTACGGCGACGGCGGTCTGCGGCCTGCTTTGGCCCGCCCCGGACTCTCGGGTGGTCGCCTGCATCTGCATGGAAAGGTAATGTCCACGCAACTGGCTGATGCGTATACGCGCGCAGAGGTTTTTGTGTCCCCGGTTGTTAAAGAGGCGTTCGGAATCGCGGCCCTGGAGGCCCGCGCGTGCGGTTTGCCCGTCATTTACCGCCAGGGCTCAGGGATTGAAGAGTTCATTACTCATGGCCGCGACGGCTTAGAAACCTCGAGTGACAAAGAGATGGCCGCGGCTCTCGCGATGCTCGCTAAACATCCGCAGCGCCTCAAGAAACTTCGCGAATACGCGCTTCAGAACCGCATTACCCACACTTGGAGCCGCGGCCTGCAGACCTACCTGGAGCTATACGAGGACTGGCGCAACTAGATCTTTACACCTCCAAGCGCACTGAACACCATGTGAAACAGGCACCTGGTAGCAAAAAGCACCCGATTTCTCAGGTGCTGTGGCACCCCCAACCGGATTTGAACCGGTGTCGCCGCCGTGAGAGGGCGGTGTCCTAGGCCGCTAGACGATGGGGGCCTAAGCGCTTTCGCGCCGATTTGGTTACTAGAACCTGCACCCCCAACCGGATTTGAACCGGTGTCGCCGCCGTGAGAGGGCGGTGTCCTAGGCCGCTAGACGATGGGGGCCTTGCGATTACTCGCTTTGAAACCTCTGACCTACGATCAGGTGCTTCGCTGGGGTACCAGGACTCGAACCTAGACTAAATGAACCAGAATCACTCGTGCTGCCAATTACACCATACCCCAAGGTAAGGTAGCTTCTTCGTGCGGTTTCCCGCTGACGGAAAGCCTTCACTAGGAAGCGCCAACAAGAAACTCTACCCGACGGAGCATCACTTACAAAATCCGATCATCGTTATTTAGTTCACGTTCACGGATTCTACTGGGCGAGCTTTGCCTCCAGCTGGCGCAACCTTGCCAAGACCTCTTCCTTGCCCATAATCTCCATGGACTCAAACAGTGGTGGAGACACCTGGCGGCCAGAAATGGCGGTGCGTAGCGGCCCGAATGCCAGCCTAGGCTTGACCTGCATTTCATCAATGAGGCGAGCTCGTAACGCCTCTTCCAAAGACTCTACGGTGAACTCGGGCAGGCCTTCTATGACCTCTATACCGGCACGCAGAACCTCGCCAGCATTATCCTTGAGCTTGCCCACAGCTTTATCTTCAAACTCGAGCACTTCGGTTTCCACAAAGAACGGGCCGAGCATGCCGCCAACCTCACCAAGTAGGCGAATGCGCGTTTGAATTAGCGGCGCCCCCTTGGTGATGATTTCCTGTTCACGAGCCGTAAGCGCATCAAACTCTTCAGCTGACACGTAGCCGTCGCGGTAAAGGAACGGCACGATGCGACGCTTGAAGTCATCCTCTTCCAGCATACGAATGTGATCGGCGTTAATCGCAATGGCCTTCTTCAGGTCGAAACGCGCCGGGTTGGGGTTCACATCATGAATGTCGAACGCCTTCACCATTTCTTCAGCCGAGAAGATGTCTTCATCGGGGCTAATCGCCCAGCCAAGTAGGGCTAGGTAGTTCAGCAGTCCCTCTGGAATCATGCCGTTTTCGCGGTGGAGCAACAGGTTCGACTCCGGATCACGCTTGGACAACTTCTTGTTGCCTTCACCCATAACGTAAGGCAGGTGGCCAAACTCCGGCATCTGCTTTGCGATTCCGAGCTCGATGAGAGCGCGATACAAAACGATCTGGCGCGGGGTGGAAGATAGCAGGTCTTCGCCGCGCAACACGTGCGTAATGTCCATGAGCGCATCATCTACGGGGTTCACGAGGGTATAGAGGGGATGACCGTTTCCTCGAACGATCACATAGTCCGGAACAGAGCCGGCCTTAAACGTGATTTCACCGCGAACGAGGTCCGTGAAGGTAATGTCCTCATCCGGCATCCTTAGGCGGAGCACCGGCTTGCGTCCCTGCGCGCGAAACTCAGCTTTCTGCTCTTCCGTGAGATTGCGGTCAAAACCGTCATATCCAAGCTTTGGATCACGACCTGCTGCCTTGTGGCGCGCTTCGATCTCCTCTGGCGTTGAGAAGGACTCGTACGCGTAACCCGCTTCTAGCAGTTTCGCCGCGACGTCTTTGTAAATGTCCATGCGCTGCGACTGCCGGTACGGCTCATGCGGCCCGCCTTTAAGCACACCCTCGTCCCAGTCCAGGCCAAGCCAAGTTAGAGAATCGATAATCTGATCGAATGACTCCTCAGAGTCTCGCTGGGCATCGGTATCCTCAATGCGGAACACAAACGTACCCCCAACATGCCTGGCCCACGCCCAGTTAAACAGGCAGGTGCGGACCATTCCTACGTGAGGGGTTCCAGTTGGTGATGGGCAAAAACGAACGCGGACTTTGCCGCCATTTATAGTATCCATGATGTCTCGATTCTACATCGTTTACGCACCGGCTTTTCAACGTGGTTGCCACGCACCAAGTCTTTGACTTCACAGCCCATCCTTGTCCCGTACCACTTGCGTACGCAACCACCGTTGTCGTTATGGTTGTAGGCGGAAGGGATTGCAATGACTGATTTTGATGCTTTTGACGAGGACACCGCCCACACCAGCGGTCTTTTGAAGTGGGAGATGCCGGGCGTGTCTGGCCATTGGGTTGCAGAGATGGACTTCGGCACCGCTCCGATAGTTGAAGAAGCCCTCGTGGGCGCCATTAAGAGGGGTTTTCTAGGCTACATGCCACAGGAACTGTCCGACCGGGTTAAAGACGCCACCGCGAGCGTAGTTGGCCGCCGCTACGGTCTTGAGGTTGAAGCCGAGAATGTGCGGTTGGCATCATCAGTGCTCGATGGCTTGAATGCGATCCTTGGCCACATGTTGAAGCCCGGCTCACGGGTGATAGTCCCAACCCCTGCTTACATGCCTTTTTTGACGCTACCGGGCAAGTTTGGTCACGAGGTTATCGAGGTTCCTTCCGCGATTGCCGATGGCATGTGGCAACTCGATTTTGATGGCATTGAGGTCGCGGCCAAGAATGCTGATCTGCTTATTCTTTGCAACCCGTGGAACCCGACCGGTAGGGTTCTTACCGCCGGTGAACTAACGCGTTTAGGAGAGATTGCGACTCGTCACGACCTGCTTGTGTTCAATGACGAGATTCACGCTCCGCTGGTTGCAACCCCCTCTTCCCATATTTGCTTTGCCGGCCTGGATCCGGCTTTTGCTGACCGGACGGTCACCGCGGTTGCAGCGTCGAAGGGCTTCAACTTGGCGGGGCTGCACTGCGCGCAAATGATCACAACGGGGCAGATGATCAATAGGTTCGAGGCCGCGGCTGCGTGGCTGAATCATCCGACACCGCTCGGCGCTATGGCGACAACAGTCGCATACGAAGAAGGCGAGGAGTGGCTGAGCGAACTAAATGCCTACCTGCGGCAGAATGTGGCCTTAATCGATGGCTTGTTGGAGGGTTCCTCGCTCAGTTGGGCTACGCCGCAGGGAACCTACATGGGGCTGATTGACGCATCTAAGCTCGGCGTACAAAATCCGCAGGAGTACCTGCTTGAAGAAGCGAAGGTTCGTACGACGCCTGGCAATGCCCTCGGTAAAGGTTTTGAGCAGTATGTGCGGTTCGGTTTCGCCTCCTCCGCGGGGGTTGTTCGCCGCTCAATCGAACGTATGACGGCGCTGCCTGCCTAGGGATCCAGCTCACCGCAAACGCGCGTTGGTTTTACGCGTGGCCGTGGCGGTCCACGGATCTTCGGGCCACGGGTGTTTTGGGTAGCGTCCGCGCATTTCCGCGCGCACCTGCGAGTAGGTTTCGTTGAAGAATGTTTCCAAATTCGAGGTGATGGCCAGCGGTCGTCCGGCGGGCGATAGAAGTTCGAATGTGAGCGACTCTCCCATCACCGTTGGTACTTTCTTGAACCCGAACGTTTCTTGCAGTTTTACACGTACGGTTGGTCCTCGCTCCGGGTCAAAAACGATCCGCGCACGATTGCCGGAGGGAAGTTCGATCGAATTTGGCACCAGCTGATCTAGCTTTGCTATCTTGTTCCATCCGATCAGGGTTTTCAGTCCGTTAGTGACATCGATTTGCGCCAGCGGTTTTCCATCAAGGAGGTCTTCCCACCACTCTCCAAGTAGCTCATCTACCGAGTTTGCGAGTTGCTGGTTAGAAAATTCTGGCCAAGACGCGTCCCGCGCGCTGATATACCTGGCCTTATTCACGAGGTCAAGGCCCGCTGCGCCTAGCTTGAATAAGTCCAGGCCCCTCTCCTCGAGGGCGGCTGTGAGCACTTTTCGTGCTTCCTCAATCGTCGGTTGCACGCGTCGGCGTCCAAGCTCGATCTGCCCCAACCGCTCAATGCAACTTGCAGTAATCCGCCCTCCCATAAGCTCGGTCACGACCTCGGATCGCAACATTGGCTTTGCAATCCAACGCGCCCATTCCGGTTGCAGTGGAGCCCCCACGGTCACGTTTGTAACCCCGCCAGTTGTGAGCACGCCGCCGACCGCGATCCAGGGTTCAAAACTGAGCGGGGACGTAGTATCAACACTAAAACCCGTGCCGGAAACCGCGAGGAAGCGTCTTTTCTGACCGTCTTGTTTATCCCGCTGTTTCGCAATCCGGCCTGGATAGGCCAGACCAATCACGACACCGGGCAGATCTACTTCATTTAGTGGAAGGTCTGGAGAAGCAGATCCATACGAGGGCGAAAACTTGGAAGCGATGGATTGAAACCTGCGAACATCGGCTTGCGGCACCTGATTCAGCACTTTTGTAATATCGGCGCTTTCCGACCTCGTTTCGGTGGCTAACGCTGCAACGATCCGCGCCACGGCTTGCTCCTGCCCGCTCCACCTACTAGCTAGGAGGAGGGCTCTGCCCATACGCGGGTCTGCCGGAACCATCGCCAACATGCGTCCCTCGTTTGTTATCTGCCCGCCGGCTAGAGCGCCGACACCTTCTAGGGTGGTTTCCGCTCGCGCCAGCCCGGGCGCGGGGAATGGCGAAGGTAAGCGCATCTGCCCCGGCTCGCTCCAGGCATGCGCAAGTAGCGCGGCTTCGGTTAGGTCCCCGCTTTCAATCTGCGCGGTGGCATACTGCGTCATTCTTGCAAAATCAGTTTGCGAGTAGCATCGGTACACCACACCGGGGCCCGTGCGATTAGCGCGACCGCCGCGTTGAGTTGCAGAAGATCGAGATGCTCTGACCGTCACCAGCGCAGCGGCCTCGCGGCGCACATCAAATTGCGGGCTGCGCGTCAGCCCAGAGTCAACCACGCAGTTGATGCCTGCAACCGTGAGCGACGTCTCCGCAATATCAGTTGCCACAATCACCCGCGCTCCCGGCGCGAGCGCCTCGTCCTGTTGTTGCGTTGTAACGCCGCTGTGCAGAGCGAACGTGCGGATCCCGACACCCCGGATCATTGCGGCCACGTCCTCCACGTTGCGAATCGACGGGGCAAAAACGAGGGTGGCCCTATGGTGTTCAAAAGCCTCAACCGCAGTAGCCGCAAGGTGGTTCAGAAACTCCGGACTGGCCCCTGTCGCATCAAGTGCCGGTGTAGACGCTGGCCTCCACACTTCGCTTAGCGGATACGGATTACCCGCAACCTCAATCCGATCTGTCTGCGCTGAACTCGCCAGCAAGGCGTGGAACCTATCCACATCCGCCGTTGCAGACATTACTCCAAGCAGGAGGTCATCGCGCATATCTGCGATGTCGAGCGCGAATGCGAGGGCGAGGTCTGAATCGATGTGACGCTCATGCACCTCGTCTAGCAATAGAGCATCAACGCCGGTTAGATCAGGGTCAGCGAGGAGGCGGCGAAGCAAACTACCGGTAGTTGTGAACTCGATCCGCGTATGTGCGCTGATCTTTCGGTCCGAGCGCATCGTCCAGCCAACCGCGCCTCCAGGTTCTTCCTCCAACAAAGACGCCACATATTTTGCTGCTGATCTCACGGCCACCCTGCGCGGCTGCGCGATCAGGATGCGCCCACTCGAACCTTGCTCATCGAGAAGATGACGAATGAGCAGCGGCGCCAGCGTAGTCTTACCCGAACCGGGGCTAGCAGATAGGACAAAGCGGCGCCTGCCCAAAACCGCTGCCGCAATGTCGTTTTGCGCTGAAGTAATGGGTAGACGCGAGTTGTTGAACGCCGCGATGAAGTTCAGTTTGTTACCTCGTCACAAAGTTCGCGAGGCTACCAATGCCCTCGATCTCACATTCCACGCGGTCTCCTGCTTCAATAGGCCCAACACCAGCAGGGGTGCCCGTCATAATGACGTCACCGGGTAGGAGCGTCATAACCGACGAAATGTACTCAATCAAATAGGGCACGTCAAAAACCATGTCGCGAGTATTGCCCTGCTGCACCACTTTGCCATTTACTCGCGTTTCAATATTGAGGTCATCAATATCTAGTTGCGGATCTATCGTGATCCACGGGCCCAACGGGGCGGACGTGTCAAACCCCTTCGCGCGGGCCCACTGTCCGTCGATTCGCTGCGCATCACGCGCGGAAACATCGTTGGCAACCGTATAACCAAACACGTAGTCGAGAGCGTTTTCTGCGCTTACGTCTTTACACAGCGTGCGAATAACCACGGCCAGTTCAGCCTCGTAGTGGACTTCACGGCTCCATTCAGGCAGAACAATCGGGTCATCCGGACCGATTACAGCGGTGTTTGGCTTGAAAAAGATATTCGGATGGCCCGGCACTTCCCCACCCATTTCAGATGCATGGTCGCGGTAGTTTTTTGCAACAGCAACGATTTTTGAGCGAGGAATCACCGGGCTGAGTAGGCGTACCTCGTCGAGCTTAAAGACTTCGCCGGACGGCTCCACTCCTTGAAAAAGAGGGTCTCCTTTTAGTCCTTCGATACGGTCCGCTCCCTCAGCAATGGCTCCATATCTGGGGTTTGCGCCCGCACTAAATCTTGCTACTCGCACTGGGTCCTCCTAAACCTTGACGCCCCCAGTGTAGCTATACCCAAATGTCCTTGTCGGCTTGCTTTTCAAGTTCGGGGTATTTCGCAATCTTGAAGCTCATGTCATCGCTGTCACGCAGCTCGTTCCAGTCTTGCAATATAGTGCGTACAACTTTCATTAGAGCAATGAGGGCCAGCAGGTTAATGATTGCTCCAAGCCCCAACAGAAGGTCCGACACCGCCCACACCACCGGGAGCTTAACGATCGCGCCGAGCGAAGCCACGATGACAGCCACAACCCTGAATCCGAAAGAGATGTACTTATTGCGAGTGAGGTGATCGAGTGCGGATTGACCGTAAGAATAGGCACCGTACGCCGTGGTGTAACCAAAAATGAAAATGATGAGCGACATGGGAAGCGCCATCCAGGATCCCAACTGCACGCTCACGGACTGCGCGGTTAGCGAACCGGCCAGTTCAGGATCCATGCCGGCCTCATACAATCCCGATGTGAGGATCAAAAGCGCAGTGACCGTACACACGATGATCGTGTCAACGAATACTCCAAACGCCTGCAAGAACCCCTGCTGTGCGGGGTGAGCCACGGTTGCAGAACCGGCCGCGTGAGGCGTGGTACCAAGCCCGGCCTCGTTGGAGAAAAGACCGCGCCTAGCACCATTTACGAGGGCGATGAAGATGCCACCCAGTATGCCTCCGGCAATCGGGCCAAAGCCGAACGCTGATTTAACAATCAAAACGAGGGCCGCGAGGGCAGCCGCCGGGTTAAGAACAATCACGACGATAGCGATGAGGATGTAGACCGCGGCCATAATCGGGGCCAGGTACTCGGATGCGCGTGCCACTGACTTAATGCCACCCAAAATGACTGGGGCCAGAAGTAGGAACGTGAAGAGCATTGTGGAATACGGCGAAATATCGTGATTTGCACTGAATGTTGCCGCTACAGTGTTGATTTGCACCATTGGCACCGCGAGGCCAGAAGCCACCACGGAAATAACTGCAAAAATAATGCCGGCTTTTTTCCAGCCCAGGCCTTTACGCATGTAGTACTCGGGCCCACCGCGGAAGACGCCATCGGGGTGTTTTTCCTTAAACACCTGGGCGAGCACGGATTCCGCGAACGAAGTTGCCATGCCAACCAGGGCTACTATCCACATCCAGAAGATCGCGCCCGGACCTCCCATAACAAGAGCGAGGGCAACGCCCGCGATGTTACCAATGCCAACGCGCGTGCCAATACCTACCGCGAAAGCTTGGAAGGACGTCACGCCCTGCAGAACTTGAGTTCGAGAACCTGAGACCGAATGAAAAATGTCTCTTGCGTTCTTTATCTGCGGGAAACCAAGATAAACGGTGATTGCTATACCTACTCCTATGAGCAGGAATACAAGCACCCACGAGTAGAGCATGTTTACAGACCAAAGAAGCGCGTTTTCCAGCGCAACGCCTATCGAGGCAGTTTTCATCACAGGACTCCCGGAAGAGAAACATTTGGGATATGTACAGATATTACTAAGCATTGAGTAAAAACAACAAAATATCCCCTATTTAAAACCAGAGGCTGGACGTTTCAATGCTTTTCCACCCTGTTTCGAGCAACTCACTTACCCCTTCTAGGTCCGGTAAAATTTTTGTCCCAGGTTTTTGAGACAATCACAGCATGAGCCCAGTGTTGAATGAACTCCTCGACGACCTCGAAGATAGTGGGAAGCTTAATGATCCCGACGCCTTGTACGAGGCGTTTTGTTCGTGGGCAGAGTCGGGTGGGCGGCCGCTCTATCCGCATCAGGACGAGGCATTTATTGAGCTACTTGGAAACAACCACGTAATTGCGGCCACACCGACGGGCTCGGGAAAGTCATTGATCGCTCTTGCCGGCCACATCATCTCGCTGGCTCGTGGCGGCAGATCATATTACACAGCTCCGCTCAAAGCACTGGTGTCAGAGAAGTTCTTTGACCTCGTATCCCTATTTGGTTCACAAAATGTAGGCATGGTCACCGGGGACGCATCGGTCAATGCAGATGCGCCAATCATTTGTTGCACAGCCGAGATTCTGGCCAATCAGGCGCTGCGAGAAGGCGACGACCTCGATGCGGACATGGTGATTATGGATGAGTTCCATTTTTACGGGGACCCACAGCGCGGATGGGCGTGGCAGGTACCCCTGTTAGAGCTAACGAAGCCGCAGTTCGTTTTGATGTCTGCAACGCTTGGCGACGTCTCTTTCTTTGTGAACGATTTAGAGGAACGCACCGGGCGCTCAGTCTCGGTGATTGATGATGCGAAACGCCCCGTTCCCCTCGAAATGGCCTACACAAAGTTGCCGCTGGCAGATTCGGTTGCGGAGCTAATCGAAACTGGCAAGTATCCGATTTACATCGTTCATTTTGGGCAAAAAGCAGCCATGCAGACCGCGTCTAATCTGGCCACTCCAAATCTCATTTCTAAACGTCACCAAGAGCGCATTAAAGAGGCTACGGCTGATTTCCGTTTCGGAAAGGGGTTTGGCCAGATTCTGCGCGGCCTATTGCACCGGGGTGTAGGCGTTCATCACGCGGGAATGCTCCCCCGTTACCGCAGGCTGGTAGAGCGCCTAACCCAGCAGGGGCTCCTGGCGGCGATTTGCGGCACCGACACACTGGGCGTCGGCATTAACGTACCGATCACCACCGTGCTGATTACCTCACTGGTCAAGTTTGATGGACGCCGCGAGCGCCACTTGAGTGCACGTGAGTTCCACCAGATTGCCGGGCGCGCGGGCCGCGCGGGTTTTGACGAAGTGGGTTGGGTTGTTGTCGAGGCACCCGACCATGTGATTGAGAATCGTCAAGCTGAGATTCGCGCTGGAGATGATCCAAAGAAGCTTAAGAAGATTGTTCGCAAGAAGCTCCCCGAGGGGCGGGTTGGCTGGTCCGAGTCCACGTTCGAGCGTTTGCAGTCTGCCGAGCCCGAGGCTCTGCGCTCACAGTTTGAGTTCACGCATTCAATGGCGTTAAATGTGCTGGCTAATCCGAAGGCTCCCACCGAGCATCTGTTATATCTAGCAACGCACAATCACGATGATCTATGCGAATCCAATCCGCATTTGCGGCGACTCGGACAGATCTACACATCGCTACGCCAAGCCGGAGTTGTCGAGAAGCTCTCTTCAGAAGATGCTCGCGCGGCCGGTGTTGATCGACTTCGCCTGATGCGGGATTTGCCTGACGATTTTGCGCTTAATCAGCCGCTCTCCCCCTTCGCTCTAGCCGCCTTAGATTTGCTAGATGCGCAATCGGATAGTTTTGCGTTGGATGCAATCTCGATAGTCGAGGCAGTGCTGGAGGACCCGCGTCCCCTCCTGTTTGCACAGCAAAATGAAGAAAAAGGGGAAGCGGTTGCGGCGATGAAGGCAGCCGGAATGGAATATGAGGAGCGCATGGAGGCGCTGGAGGACGTGACTTGGCCGCGCCCTCTGGCCGAACTGCTGGAGCCCGCATTCCACACGTTTGTGCAATCGAACCCGTGGGTGGGTGATTTGGAGCTTTCACCAAAGTCGGTTGTGCGCATGATGATTGAGAATGCGATGACGTTCTCAGAGTTGGTCTCCCGCTTTGATGTTGCCCGCTCCGAGGGCGTTATTCTGCGCTACTTGATGGATGCTTACCGGGCATTACGGCAGATTATTCCAGACGCGCTGATGAATGATGAGCTGCGCGAGATCATCGAGTGGCTCGGCCAGTTGATCCGCGCGGTTGACTCCTCGTTAATTGACGAGTGGGAAGCGCTTTCTAACCCAGATGCCGCGGTGATGGAGTCGGGTGAGTCCGGGGCTGAACGAGCATTCGGCGCAGCGGAGGACGGTAGCGTCTCAATCACAGCCAACCCGCATTTCTTCCACCAGCAGATCCGAAACGAACTGTTCAAACGGGTGGACCGTTTTGCCCTCGACGATCTTGACAGTCTGACTGATTTTGCCGATTCTGACGGCATTGAAACCTGGAGCGAAGCCCGGTGGGAAAACGTTTTAGACCGCTATTACGCAGAATATGACTGGCTTGGAGCAGGCCCCGAGGCGCGGTCAAAAGCGCGATACTCGTGGGTGATCAGCCCGCAGGACGCGGATTTGGCAAGCGCGGGTGTAACTGATCGCCTGATTGAGGCTAATGCGGGCTTGCTGCAGGCGGGCAACATTTTAGTTACATACACGTTCGAGGATGAGCAGGGTGACGGCGACTGGAGGCTGGTTGCTCTGGTTGATGCCGAGCTCTCGGCTGACGAAGATAAGCCCCTCTTCCGCCTACTTGACGTAGGGCCGAGGTAGGCAACTTGGCGCATAGAACAGCCGGCTACCGAATATCTTCAACTGGAAGACCCGGTAGTCGGCTGCGCATTGGTTCCGCCGTAGTACCCGCGTATTAGGCAAGCACTCCGTCTTGCCCATCAATTGCCACGATCTTCTTTCCAAACGGGAAGCAGGTTACCGGAATGAGTTTCAGGTTGGCGATTGCCATTGGAATGCCGATGACCGTGATAGCAAGGGTGAACGCGGTGGCGATATGCCCGATAGCAAGCCAAAGGCCCGCAATCAGGAACCACACGACGTTCATGAGCGCAGAGCCCACTCCAGCTCCCGGCTTCTCCACAACTGTGCGTCCAAACGGCCAGATCACGTAGGCAGCCATTCGAAATGACGCCACACCTGCGGGGATCGTAATGATCGGAATGAAGGCAAGCAGGCCGAAAAATACGTACATTAGCGCCAGTTCGATACCTGCGAATATGAGCCAGATGATGTTTAGGATTGTGCGCATTGTTTACTTCCTTGCTCCAAAAATTGCAGACCCCATTCGAACTCGCGTGGCACCTTCAGCGATTGCAAGCGCGAAGTCGGAAGTCATTCCCATTGATAGTTCGCTGGCATTTTGAAGTCCGGGCAACTTCAGAGCCCGATCACGAATTTCGCGTAGGTCAGAAAACGACTTGCGGATCACCACCTCGTTGGTGGTATGAGCTCCGATGGTCATAAAGCCGATGACGCGCAGGTTTTCCAGCTGCGCAATTTGCTGCGCCACGTCAATGGCTTCTTGCGGCTCTGTTCCAGATTTGGATTCTTCACCCGAAGTATTTACCTGAATCATGACGTCTATGCGCCGGTCATGGACCCTCTTATTAATTGCCTCGGCTAGACGCAATGAATCAACCGTTTCAATCTGATCAACCACCCGCAGGGCCTTGTTGATCTTGTTGGTCTGGAGCGGTCCGATCATGGTGGTGGTTAGATTAGCCAGGCCCAGCCCGCGCAGGTACGGCGTGGTCACTTCGGCCTCTTGAACGCGGTTTTGCCCCATGAGGACGGGACGGCCAAACTGGATGAGAGCGCGCGTTGCGACTTCGCATTCCTCGATACTGCGAGTTTTGATAGCAAGTTCCAGGTCGACATCGCTGGCCGGACGCCCCGAGGAGGCAGCAGCATCCTCCATCTGAGCCAGAATCTGCTCGATGTTTGTAGAAATGTGCGTCATAGTCATAACTATTACCTACGGGAGGCGCTTCACCCACTCCGGTGTGGAGAACTTGGTACGTGCCCGTTCTTTAGCGGTTGCGATGTCAGCCTCGGTGATTTCACCGGGTGTCGCGTTGTACTTCGCGCGGAAGTGATCCAGGAATACCTCGATGATGTCTTCGCGCGCCATGCCGGTTTGCGACTTCATAGGATCAACGCGTTTAATCGCGGAGCGGGTACCTTTATCTTTGAGCTTTTCCTTGCCAATCCGCAGGGTTTCAAGCATTTTCACCGTGTCAATGTCGTAGGCCATCGTTACGTGGTGAACCATATACCCGTTGGCAAACCGCTTCTGGGCCGCGCCACCGATCTTTCCCTTTTCTGAAGAAATGTCGTTGAGCGGAATGTAGAAGGCCTTCACCCCAACTTTTTCGAGGGACTCCATGCACCACTCGTCAAGGAACGGGTAAGACTCTTCAAACGAAAGCCCATCAACGAGGCCGGTGGGGATCACCAGCGAGTAGGTGACACAGTTTCCCGGCTCCATGAACATGGCGCCGCCTCCGGTGACGCGCCGAGAAACCACGATGCCATGCTTCTTGATACCGTCCTCATCGATCTCGTTTGAGTACGACTGGAAGGAGCCAATTACGACCTGGGGTGCGTTCCACTCCCAGATACGCATGAACGGTTTGCGCCGGCCCGCAGCCACGTCCTCCACGAGTGTTTCATCCATGGCAACGTTGAGCATTGGATCGATTGCCGGGCCGTGGATTACGTCGAAGTCAATATCGGACCAGTCCAAGGCCTTGCCAAGCGCGCGGCGCACAGCTATTGCAACGCCGCGCGTGGTGAGGCCAAACAAAGTATCTGTAGGAAGCACTACTGCATCCAGCGCAGCAGTGATTTCGTTCGCGTTGGAATGCTCTGCGAGGCCTTCGAGCGCCGCAGTCATGCGAAATAATGCTTCATCGGGTTCGAGGAAGAAGTCACCGGAGATACGAACGTTTGCAAGCGCTCCATCTGCAGCGTCTAAATCAACAACAACAAGTTTCCCGCCTGGAACCTTATATTCACCGTGCATGTTTCCATCTTATGTAGCCCCGGCCAACTCTCCTAACGGAGGGCTTTGCGCGGGCGGGGTTTTGGTCACTGTTCGGTATGCGAGTTGGCGCGCCGCGAAAGTAGCAACCAAAATATGCTTGAGGAAACACGGAAAGGGTTAGCGATGGCTTTTGCGCTACGTTCAAATACTTCAACAGCAGGGCGAAACATGGCTGGGGCCCGCGCACTCTGGCGCGCCACGGGCATGGAGGATTCTGACTTTGGCAAGCCAATCATCGCGATCGCGAACTCGTTTACACAGTTTGTTCCCGGTCATGTGCATTTGCGCGATGTAGGCAAGATTATTGCAAAGTCCGTGGCTGAAGCGGGCGGGGTATCAAAAGAGTTCAACACCATCGCGGTCGATGACGGTATCGCGATGGGACACTCGGGCATGCTTTATTCCCTGCCCTCCCGCGAGGTGATTGCGGACGCGGTTGAATACATGGTGAACGCGCATTGCGCCGATGCCCTCGTATGTGTTTCGAACTGTGACAAGATCACGCCGGGCATGCTACTAGCTGCACTGCGTCTTAACATTCCTACCGTGTTCGTCTCGGGTGGCCCCATGGAGGCCGGCAAAAACATTGATCCGAATGTGATCTTGGGCGATTCCAAAGAGGGGCATGGCAATCTCGTCACCGTCATGAATGCAACGGCTGACGATGCGGTTTCGGATGCACAACTGCTTGAGATCGAAAAACTCGCGTGCCCGACGTGCGGCTCGTGCTCCGGCATGTTCACGGCCAACTCGATGAATTGTTTGACCGAAGCCCTCGGCTTGTCTCTGCCCGGTAACGGTTCAACACTTGCAACACATGAGGCGCGACGCGGCCTGTTTGAGCGTGCAGGCAGCCTCGTGGTTGAACTTGCGAAGCGTTATTACGATGGCGAGGACGAGTCTGTACTGCCCCGCAATATTGCCACCAAGGATGCTTTTGAAAACGCAATGAGCCTGGACATGGCAATGGGAGGATCATCCAACACGGTCCTTCACCTGCTGGCAGCGGCTCGCGAGGGCGGCGTTGATTTTGACATGGACGACATTGGCCGGCTGGGAGATACCGTGCCAACGCTTTCGAAGGTGGCGCCAAACCACAACGACTACCACATGGAGGACGTGCACCGCGCAGGCGGCGTGCCGGCCTTGCTGGGCGAACTTGACCGCGCTGGGTTGCTGAAGCATTCGGTGCACGCAGTTCACTCCCCTGATCTAGAGTCGTGGCTTGCGCAGTGGGACATCCGTGGGGGATCGCCGTCGACTGAAGCGCTTGAGCTGTTCTCTGCCGCCCCCGGTAATGTGCGCACAACCGAGCCATTCTCGACCGCCAACAGGTGGAAAGAGCTGGATACCGACCGCGAGGCTGGTTGTATCCGGTCTGTAGAACACGCTTACGTTGCCAGTGGCGGTTTGACCGTGTTGCATGGCAATTTGGCAGCTGAGGGAGCGGTCATCAAGGCGGCTGGTATTGATCCTTCCCTTTTTCACTTTGAGGGGGAAGCAATCGTCTTTGAGTCCCAGGAAGAGGCCATCGAGAAGATCCTGAACAAGACCGTGCGTGACGGCCACGTGGTTGTGATCCGCTACGAGGGCCCATCGGGCGGGCCGGGAATGCAAGAGATGCTGTATCCGACCTCCTTTATCAAGGGTCGCGGACTGGGCAAGAAGGTTGCTCTGATTACCGATGGGCGGTTCTCGGGTGGTACTTCCGGCATTTCCGTGGGCCACATTTCACCCGAGGCCGCAGCGGGCGGCACGATTGGTCTGATTGAAGATGGGGATCGCATCATCATCGACGTGGATCGGCGCGAGCTCACGCTCGATGTGCCGGAAGAAGTACTTGCCGAGCGCCGCAACAAGCAAGCAGAGCGCAGCGAACCGTGGACTCCGAAGGAGCGTAAGCGCGAAGTTTCAGACGCTTTGAAACTGTACGCGATGACTGCTACCTCGGCCTCGCAAGGCGCGGTAAGAGATATCTCTTTGGTACGAAGGAAGCGGGATTAGACCCCGACTTTCGCCTAGTTTGACGCGGTTTTATGCGATTTGCCCAGGAAACTTTAAGGTGGAGACGCTACAATAATATATGTTCCGATTTTCAATAGTTAGGAGTTAACCATGGCAGACGGCATGAAAGACAAGATCGCCGGTAAAGCGAAGGAAGTTGCTGGCGAGGTCTCCCAGGACAAGGATCTGAAGGCCGAAGGTAAGGCAGATCAGGTTGCAGGCAAGATCAAGGATTTTGCTGAAGATGTCAAGGGCAAGGCAGAACAGGCTGGCGAGGACCTAAAGGCCGGCGTTGACAAGCTGAAGAAGGAATTCGGCGAGTAAACAAGACTTGCAAATGCAGTGGTACCCATCGCCCAACGGCGATGGGTACCACTTCTATATGCCACCAGCTATACGATGCGGTAGAGCCAGTGGTATGGGTCTGGCTCGTGCCCATTTTGGATGCCAACCAGTTGGTTGTAGATCGACAAGGTGAGCGCCGATCCAGGAATCTCCAGGTCGAAGTCCTTTGACGCTAGCCTTCCGATTGGCGTTACTACCGCAGCAGTTCCACAGGCGAACATCTCAGTTACCTCACCGCTCCTAATGTCCTTGGCCAAGTCGGATAGGCGGATCCTCTCTTCAAAAACAGGAGTTCCGCGGTCGCGCAGCAGGCGAATAATTGCAGACCGGGTGGAGCCCTCCAAAATGGTGCCGGTAAGGCTCGGTGTACGCACAGAACCATCACTACGCACCACAAACACGTTCATGCCGCCCAGTTCTTCCAAATACTGGTTCTCGCGCGCATCCAGGAAACAAACCTGGTCGAATCCAGCATCTGCCGCCTCTTCTTGGGGCAGGAGGGCGCCAGCGTAGTTCCCGCCCGTCTTTGCTGCTCCCGTTCCGCCGGGGCCGGCGCGGTGGAACCCGTCCGAAACCCAAATCGATACGGGGCTTAAACCATCCTTGAAGTAGAGGCCCACGGGGGTGGCAATAGTCAAGAAGGTATACTCCGCAGCGGCGTGCACGCCCAGGAACGCCTCGGAGGCAAACATGACCGGTCGCAGATACAGAGAGGAACCAAACGGAGTGGGCACCCACTTCGCATCCTCGGTAACGAGGGCGGCGATGGCACCCACAAAATCCTCCACCTCCATTTGCGGCATGCACATACGCCTTGCTGACGCATTGAAGCGGGCCGCGTTATAGCCGGGGCGGAATGTCCAGATTGACCCGTCATCGTGACGGTATGCCTTCATACCCTCAAAAATCTCTTGCCCGTAATGCAGCACCGCGGCGGCCGGCGATAGGGTGAGCGGGCCAAACGGGACAACCTGCTTGCTGTGCCACCCCTGCCCTTTTGTCCAAATCGCGCGGGCCATGTGGTCCGAATAGGCCGCACCAAAGCTCAGCTCATCCATCGCCTTCGTCCAGGCTTCCTCGCTCGCAGGCGCCGGATGTGGTTGCACTTCAAAACGCTGCGCCACTGCCTTAGCCGCCGGTAGCGCTCGCGTCCCCTCGGCTTCCAATGCCGTCATGTTGTGGCTTAGCCCGTCGCTCATGATGCTTCCTTCCTCACTTCGATTTAAGTCTATTTTAGGTATCGCGCTCCCCTCGCACCCGCAGTGGTCATAGCGTGAACGCTCTACCTTTCGATACGGCCCAACAAGGCCCCGCCTGATCTGCGATGATGGAGGGAGTCAGCTTAAGGAGTCGCCTTGACCACTGCTCAAGTTTTTCCCGCAAACATTGGCCTGCCAAAAGATGCAGACCTATATAAATGGTGTGTGATTGCCGCGGATCAGTTTTCTGCCTCACCCGAGTATTGGAGAGAAGTTGAACAGATAGTAGGCAACGCGCCGTCCACCTTGCGCATGATCGTTCCGGAAGTTTATTTGGCGATCGAGAATGAGGAGGAGTTGCAAGCCCGCGTGAAGGCAGCACACGTTGCTATGCGCGAATACCTCGACTCCCATATTGAGGTGGTTGAAAACGCCGTTATCTACACGGAGCGAGCAACACCCTACGTAAAAAAACGCCGCAGCCTCGTGCTTGCGCTCGACCTCGAAACCTATTCATACACGGGCCAAGAAGTTGATGCACGCGCGTCCGAAGCCACTGTTTTAGAGCGTATTCCCGCTCGCGAGGCCGTGCGCCGCGGCGCCGCACTGGAACTTCCGCACGTGCAGGTTCTCTACGATGACCCCGACTTCGAGGTCCAAAAACTCATTGATCCCACCACGCTAAGCCCGCTGTATAGCACCGACCTGATGAAGGAAGGCGGCAGCGTCAAGGGCTGGCACATCCCCGGCGATTCCCAGCTGTGGGCATCCATCAAGAATGTGCTTGACGGACTTGAGGCGCGCCACGGTTTCCGCTTTATTGTGGGCGATGGTAACCATTCGCTTGCGGCCGCGAAGTCTCACTGGGAACACCTCAAGCTCACGCTTTCGGCATCTGAGCTTGCAAATCATCCGGCAAGATTCGCGCTCGTTGAACTTATCAACGTGCATGATGATGGCTTGGTCATGGAGCCAATCCACCGCCTTTTGCGCGGCATTTCGTCGCAGCAACTGCAGGATGCCGCCGACAAATGGAACGAGAACCATGATGGCGAGGTTGTCGCGCTTGATCTTCTCACCGCGAGCGGGCGTGACACGTTAAAGCTCGTTCAACCGGGTGCCCTTGTGGTTGAACCGGTACAAGAACTAATTGACCAGCTCATTAGCGATCTTGGGTTAGACCCAGCCCACGCGTGCGAGTACATTCACGGCGAGGACGAGCTTGCTCGCCTCGTAAATGAGGAAAATGCACTCGGTATTGACCTGCCGGCGTTGGATCGCTCTTCCCTTTTTGAATACGTGGCAAAACAGGGGGCTATGCCGCGCAAATCGTTTTCGCTGGGCGAGGCCAATGAAAAACGTTATTACCTGGAGACCAGGCAAATCTCGTAGATAAAAGGGTTACTAAACAGAAAGTATAGGAGCACTTGCAAGTGCTCCCATACTTCTACTTACAGCCAGGTTTAGCGCGCTGCGCTTCCCGTGTAGTCCTCGTCCTCATCTGTCCAACCGAAAGCCTTGCGAAGCTCGCGGCCAGTTTGTTCGATCGAGTGCGACTCGTGCTCTTTGCGTAGCTGCAAGAACTCGGGCGCGCCCTCATCCTGATCCGCAATGAAACGCTTTGCGAAAGTGCCGTCTTGAATATCAGCGAGCACAGCCTTCATGTTTTCCTTCACATCCGGCGTGATCACGCGCTTACCGGACACGTAATCGCCGTACTCTGCCGTGTCGGAACAAGACCAGCGCTGCTTCGTAAGGCCTCCCTCGTTAATGAGGTCCACGATCAGTTTCATTTCGTGAAGCACCTCAAAGTAAGCGATCTCAGGCTGGTAACCGGCTTCGGTCAGCACCTCAAAACCGTAGGTAATCAGCTGGGAGACGCCGCCGCACAACACAGACTGCTCGCCGAACAGGTCCGTTTCGGTTTCTTCCTTGAACGTCGTCTTGATTGCACCCGCGCGAGTAGCGCCGATGGCCTTAGCGTAGGAAAGCGCAACGTCCCAGGCCTGGCCGGACGCGTCGTTTTCTACCGCAACAATCGCAGGCACGCCCCTACCCTCTTCGAACTGGCGGCGAACCGTGTGGCCCGGTCCCTTCGGAGCAACCATGCACACGTCGTGGCCCGCACTTGGCGCAATGTAGCCGAAACGTACGTTGAAGCCGTGCGCGAAGAATAGAGCAGCGTCGTCCTTCAAGTTCGGTTCAATCTCCTGTGCATAAACCACGCGCTGCACCTGGTCCGGCGTGAGGATCATAACCACATCCGCAACCTTCACAGCCTCAGCAATCGTGGCTACCCGTAGCCCCATTTCAGCAGCCTTCTGCCACGAGCTAGAACCCTCGCGCAGGCCAACCACAACCTCAACACCCGAATCACGCAGGTTAAGCGCATGAGCGTGTCCCTGGGAGCCGTAGCCAATAATCGCTACGCGCTTCCCTTGAATGATGGATAGGTCGGCGTCGTCGTCATAGAAAATTTCAGCCACGATCTTTCTCCTTTAGCTGATCGGTTATGGAACGCGGACCTCGACCAATCGCCAGGGTCCCTGATTGAACGATCTCACAAACGCCATAAGGTTCAAGCGCAGTGAGAAGTGCGTTAACTTTTTCACTATCCCCCACGGCCTCAATAACAACCGAGGTGGGCGAAACATCTACTACGTGAGCGCGGAAAAGCTCAACGATTTGAAGCACCGCGGTGCGGCGCTCGTCATCCGCGTGCACTTTAAATAGCACCAGCTGGCGCGTTAGCGAGGGGGAGGCCGACACGTCAACGACCTTCAGCACATTCACCAGCCTGTTTAACTGCTTCGTGATCTGCTCCAGCGGATGCTTATCCACCTCCACCACCACGGTCATGCGGGAGATCTCCGGGTGCTCGGTCTCTCCCACTGCAAGCGAACGGATGTTGAACGCGCGGCGCGCAAACAGGGAGGCAACGCGCATGAGCACACCCGGCTTGTTCTCAACAAGCACCGAAAGTGTACGAATTTCACTCATTAGACGTCCTCTTCCCACTCAGGCGCGATACCGCGCGCGTAATTTATCTCATCGTTGGAGACGCCCGCAGCCACCATCGGCCACACCATCGCATCCTTCGACACCCTAAAGTCGATGAGGACGGGGCGGTCGTTGATTGACATTGCCCACTCGATTGCCTCATCAACTTCCTCCGGCTTAGTAACCCGACGCGCCGCCATGCCGTAGGCATCTGCGAGTTTCAAGAAATCCGGAATCTGCGCTTCCGTGGTGTTCAAGTAGGTGTGTGAGTATCGCTCGTTGTAAAACAGGTTCTGCCACTGGCGCACCATGCCGAGCACGGAGTTGTTAATAATAGCCACCTTGATGGGGATGTTGTTGATAGTGCAAGTGGCGAGCTCCTGGTTAGTCATCTGGAAGCTACCATCACCATCGATCGCCCACACAACCCTATCCGGGTTGCCGACCTTCGCGCCCATCGCCGCGGGCACACAGTACCCCATGGTGCCAAGCCCGCACGAAGAGATGAAGCTACGCGGCCTCTCATACTTAACGAACTGCGCCGCCCACATCTGGTGCTGGCCCACGCCCGTCGTATAGATGGCGTCCGGCCCTACCACTTCGGATAGGCGCTCGAGCACGTACTGCGGGGCCATAGCATCGCCCGGTTCTTCGTAACCCAGCGGATACGTGTCACGCAATCGGTTCAGGTAGCGCCACCAACCGGACAGGTTGGTTGCCTCCTCCTCATATAACGGTTTTGCAGCGGCTACGAGCGCGCTCATGGTGAGTGCCAAGTCCCCTACAATCGGAACGTCGGCATAACGGTTTTTGGAGATTTCTGCAGCGTCAATATCGACGTGGACAACTTTCGCACGAGGCCCAAACGAATCTAGCTTGCCTGTCACACGATCATCAAAACGTGCTCCCAAAGAGACGATAAGGTCTGCCTTTTGCAGTGCCCCCACAGCAGCCACAGTTCCGTGCATGCCCGGCATTCCCAGGTTATGCGGATCCGAGTCGGGGAACGCACCCCTAGCCGGTAGGGTCGTCACCACGGGTGCGTCCGTCAGCTCGACCAGTTTGGCTAGGTCCTCGCTCGCCCCGGAACGGATCATGCCGCCACCCACGTAGAACACGGGAGCCTCGGCCTCGTGGATTGCCTTCGCTGCCTCGCGGACCTGTTTGCTGTGTGGACGCGAAGCCGGATGATACCCCGGCAGATCAAGCTTTGGTGGCCACGAAAAATCAAGTATCTCGTTTTGCGCGGATTTTGTAATATCCACGAGGACAGGACCCGGCCGGCCCGAAGATGCCAGGTAGAACGCTTCCGCAATCCTGCTGGGAATGTCCTCGGCCTTCGTCACGAGGAAGGAGTGCTTCGCAAGCGGCATAGACGCGCCCACAATGTCAGCTTCTTGGAATGCGTCGGTTCCAATGAAACTGGCCCCCACCTGACCGGTGATCACAACGATCGGCACCGAATCTAGGTTCGCGTCCGCGAGTGCCGTCAACGTATTCGTTGCAGCAGGGCCCGAAGTAACCACGGCGCAACCTACCTTGCCCGTAGAAATCGCATACCCCTGAGCCGCGTGACCGGCGCCCTGCTCGTGACGAACCAAAATGACATTCAGCTTCTTCGAATCAAGAAGCGCGTCATAAACGGGAATGATCGCGCCGCCTGGCATGCCGAAAATATCCGTCACATCCAGGTTTTCAAGACTGCGCACAACCGCGCTCGCTCCACTAATACGCTCCGGCTTAGCCGCTTGTTCGCGACCAAGATGAACGTCGACGCTAGGAAGCGGTTTCCTCGACTTAGCTCTTCCCTGTGTCTTCACTTCAGTCTCCCAAGGCTAGGGCGGCAATAAAAAACCCTCGACCTTTTGGGGTGCGAGGGTAAGGCGTGCGGCTTATCTTTATCCAGCAAAACCCGCACGCCTACGAATAATCACGCGGCGCGAAGAGACAATCTGAACTGAGTAAGCCATGGGTACACACTACGCAACTTTGAACGCAAAACGTGAAATCAGTGATCAACGATCTCAAATAATGGATGCGGGCCGCAAGCGGTCATCTACATAGTCCGCGCGGCGCTAGGAGCTAAAGAATCAAATTATGCTGACGTCTTTCAGGGCGCCAGAACTCTCTTGGTCACGGTCGAACCAGTCGTTATGCCAATTCGAGCCCCGCACGTGGTGTGAGCACCTTTACGTGCTTCAAACTTTTTCGCCCAGATCGCAAAAAGTAGAATACACATTGTGTCTAAGCAAATATTCCATTCGTTCAAGAGCCGCTTTCGCAAGGCCAATACAGGTGGCGAGGATGTTGCTACAGCTGTGGCAGCCAACCAGCCCTCGCCCGCACCTCAACCAACCGAAGACGTCATCAGGGCGCTTACGGAGAATACCGCCGAAAATTCAGAAGAACTAGCCGAGCAACTTCAGATTCTGTCCTTGACAGAAGAGGAGGTGCGGGAGAACCGCATCAGACGCGAACGCTTGGCCTACCAAACGAGCGTCGTTGTGAAACTAGGTAGCATGCTCATGGCTGCCGGGGCCGGCTCCTACCGTGTCAAAGCATCTATGGAGCGCCTCGCACATGCCATCGGGATTGAAAAACTTGAAACTCACGCCTCGCTAATGGAGCTCAACACTACGGCTTTCAAAGCGGACACCTTCCGCACAGAAGTTGTAGAACAGCGCGCAGTAGGAGTCAACGCGGCGCGAATCGACGCCCTTAGACAGTTCACCCGCTCACTGCGTCCCAACATGCTGGCCGAGGACGCCGACCAAGCCCTCGATGCGATCGCGGCGCAACCACACCTATATTCGCGCCTCCAACTAGCAGTAGCATCAGGAGTTGGCTGCGCCGGATTCGCCTTCTTGAACAAGGGCGGCCTCATCGAATGCCTGGCGGTACTCGTAGCCGCTTTCCTTGGTCAATACGTGCGCTCCATGATGCTGGGTAAACGGTTTAACCACGTAGCCACCTGGATGGTTTGTTCCGCGATCGCGACCTCCATTTATATCGGCACGGTTTCAATGATGGTTTCTTTCGGCTTCGCCGATAACACCCACCAGGCCGGAGCGGTATCTGCAATCCTCTTCCTCGTGCCCGGATTTCCGCTGGTCACAGCAATCCTTGACCTTGTACGCCTAGACCTAAATGCGGGCATTACAAGGGGAACCTACGTTGCGATTTTAATGGTGGCGGCAGGCGTATCCGTCTGGGCAGTAACCTTCGTAACCAACTGGTCTGTAAAACCCAGTGCGCCAATGGTTATCGCACCGCTCCTACTCTTGGCATTAAACTCTCTAGCCACATTCATTGCCGCTACTTCTTTTGGAGTACTCTTCAACACTCCCCTATCCATCGCCGCAACCGCAGGCCTGGTTAGCGCCCTTTTGAATCCCCTGCGGATCCTGCTGGTTTCTCTCGGATACCCAAACCAGGCGATGGTTGGCCTGATGAGCATGCTGGTTGGCCTCTTCGCCGCGCTACTATCCACAAAGGTCCGCTCTTCCCGCGTCACGCTATCCGTACCAGCCGTGGTCATCATGATCCCGGGCGTGCCGTTCTACCGCGCTATCACGGCAGTCAACCAAGGCGAAACGCTCACTGCCTTCGCCTCGATTGCGGAAGTATCATTCGTGATCCTCGCTATCGGCGTCGGGCTCGCCATCTCACGCATGCTTACTGACCCGGGGTGGACATTTGATTCACCAAGAAAATCAAAGATCATTGCTTAACTAAAGCGAGTCCAAACACAGTGTAATTTTTCTCCAACAATCATAGTTTTAGCGAAAAAATGTGCGCCCAGCTTCATGCTATGGTTTATATGGCGTAAAACGCCAGAACGAAACCCTGCGATGAAAGACCAGGGGCGGCGAAGACAGTGTCAAAGAAACTGAAACCGCCCGGAAAGTTTTAGTCAGGAGTACAAGAAAGAATTGGTAAGCATATTCACCTTCTTTGCCGAGCAGCCGGTCCTCATGCTCTTCATCTTGATTGGCGTGGGCATGCTCGTTGGACATATCAAACTTAAAGGCGTGTCTCTTGGAGCCGCCGCCGTTCTATTCCTAGCGATTTTTGTATCCGCATGGGCAGAAACCCTCGGAGTAGAAATCCGAATTCCGGGCGTGTTTGGCGTTCTTGGCCTCGCGGTTTTTGCATTTGCAATCGGTGTTAACTCTGGCCCGAGCTTCTTCCATAACATTAAGACAGCTCTCGGCCCTATCTTGGCCACTGTCGCCCTCTACATAGTTGCTGCAGGAGCTGCCTACGGCCTCGGCATTTACGTGTTCGACATGGACATCGCCCTCGTTGCCGGTACTTTTGCTGGCGCACTCACTAACACGCCGGCACTGGCAGCCGCCGGACAAGCATCTGGCGACCCGGGCCTTGCAACCGTTGGTTACTCCATTGCCTACCTGTTTGGCGTAATCGGCATGATGATCGCAGCCATGGCGGCGCTACGCGCCGGCAAGAACGACACTGATAAGCCGTCTCCACTTGCAAACCGCACCATCCGCGTGGAGCGCTCCGACAAACCCCTGGTTGGCGACATCTACGAAATGATGGGCAAGAAGGTAACCTTCTCGCGAATCAGGCGCGGCGAAACCGGCCCAATCAAGAAACCGGCAATGTCCGACTCACTGAACCACGACGACCTCGTAACTGTTGTAGGCCCGCGCGAACTCGTTGCGCGCGTTGCAACCGAACTTGGTCACGGCTCTTCACACTCCCTCATGGAAGACCGCTCTTACCTGGACTTCCGGCGCATCACTGTGTCCGACCCGAAGCTGGCTGGACGCACCGTTGCAGACCTTGACATGGGAAACAAGTTCTCCGCAACTATCTCCCGCGTGCGCCGCGGTGACATCGACATGGTTGGCGAACCGGGCCTCGTGCTTCAGCAGGGTGACCGCGTACGCGTTGTAGCCCCCACCTCCAAGATGCGTGAGATTACTAAGTTCTTCGGGGACTCCGCGCGCGGTCTTTCTGACATCAACCCGGTTGCACTAGGTCTTGGCATGGCGCTCGGCATTGTTCTTGGCGAACTGCCGATCCTCACCCCATCGGGCGAGTACTTCTCAATCGGATCTGCGGCCGGCACGCTCATTGTTGGTCTGATCTTCGGCAAGATCGGACGTATCGGCAAGGTTGTCACCGCTATTCCTTACACCGCTGCGATGGTGCTCTCCGAGTTCGGTCTGCTCGTCTTCCTCGCCCAAGCGGGCACGGTAGCAGGCGGCCAGATCGGTGAGGCGTTCGCATCCGGCTCCTGGCTAAATATCCTCATCCTCGGCATGGTGGTCACCTCGATTATGGCCGTTGGTCTGTACATGGTCATGAGGTGGATCTTCAAGATGGGTGGCACGCAGCTCGCCGGCTTCCTCGGCGGCTCACAAACCCAACCTGCGGTGCTCGCATTCGCGAACTCGCGTACCAACGCGGACCCGCGTGTGGCACTTGGCTACGCCCTGATCTACCCCGTCGCGATGATCGGCAAGATCCTCGTGGCGCAAGTCCTGGGCGGCCTCTAAACCGCATTCGCATAAGCGATTGGGCGGGCAGTTCATTTGAACTGCCCGCCCTTTCATATGCACACCTACCGCGCACCTATCATCGGCACACCTAACATAGGCACACCTTGCAGGGCGGGGACTTATCAAACGGTATTCAGACCCAAACTGGCAGAAACCACCCTCAGATTCGGCACTTCCCCTCTGAATACCGAATCGAGCAACCATCCCAAACAGTATTCCGACCCAAAGTGGCAAAAACTACCCCTCGATTTGCCACTTCCCCTCACGGTCGTTGAAGACGAGGCTGGGGTTATAGTCGAAACGGCACCGACGGCCGGAAGTGTGGGTTTCAGTACCCCTGCTTCAATAGGCACAGCTCCGTGGAAGCCTTCATCGGCTCCCACCAGGCGCGATTCTGCTCGTACCACTGAATGGTGTTTGCAAGCTCGTCCTCGAAACCTAGGCGCGTGGGAGCCCACCCAAGCTCAGCACGAATCCACTGCGCATCCAGCGCATACCTGCGGTCATGTCCCGGCCTATCCGCAACAAACTCGAAGTCGTTCTCGTCAGCGCCCATAAGGGTATTGATGCACTTCACGACCTCTAAATTCGACCGCTGCTGTTCCACCCCAATTAGGTAAGTCCTGCCAACCTGCCCGTGTTGGAGGATCTGCCACACGGCCTCGTTATGGTCGTCAACATGGATCCAATCGCGAACGTTTTGGCCTGTTCCATAGATGCGCGGACACCGACCAAGCAGACGTTCCGTTATAGTTCGAGGAATCAACTTTTCCACGTGCTGACGAGGCCCAAAATTATTCGAGCTGTTAGAAATCGTGGCTCGCAATCCAAATGAACGCACCCAGGCTCGCACCAAATGATCTGCCGCCGCCTTCGAAGCCGAATATGGCGAGGATGGCCGGTACGGGCTTTCTTCTGTGAACTTCTGGTGGGTGTTCAATGGCAGATCGCCATACACCTCGTCGGTTGAGACGTGGTGAAAACGCACGTCGAACTCGCGGGCGGCCTCGAGAAGCATCGCCGTGCCGTCCACGTTCGTACGCATAAACAACAGGGGATCTCGTAGAGAATTATCATTGTGCGATTCTGCCGCAAAGTGGACCACAGCATCGGCGTCGCGCACGAGGTCGTAAACGGTTTCCCGATTCAAGATGCTATCTACAACAAGCTTGCACCTGTTCGGATACAGCTTCATGTCTGCCTCAACGAACTGCCTGCCACTGGCATAAGTGAGAGCATCTAGCACCGTGACGTTAGCCCCCTTAGCCAAAGCCAACGACGTGAAGTTGGACCCGATAAAGCCCGCTCCTCCAGTGACAACCAAGTGCATAATCTGATTCTCTCATGCATCCCAAAGCGGTGTACCCGCAGTGAGCGCGAAGTAGCGTAGGGACAGACGGGGCAGCAGAACCTCACTCGACGCGCTTGATCGAAAACACGACGAAACGGGCTTTTAGTTATACTGAATGCCGGTAATGAAAGCGAGATCGATTGAATCCAACGGCACGTAGAATCTCCGGCTACCCCATGCGTTACGACTGGGGTGACCTGCATGCGCTCCACGACTTTTGTGGCACGCCTGCAGATGGCGAGCCGCTTGCTGAAATTTGGTACGGCACCCACCGCGGCGGTCCGTCACAGCTCGAAGATGGAACGCTCCTCGAAGACGTCGTAGCTCCCCGCGGGAAAGGCGCCCACGTTGACGGCTTCCCCTACCTTGCGAAGCTAATCGCACCCGCAAAGCCCCTTTCAATACAGGTGCATCCATCCATAGAAGAGGCCGAAGCGGGATTCGACCGAGAAAACAAACTCGGTATTCCATTGAGCTCACCTGATCGAGTGTTTGTGGACCGCAATCACAAGCCGGAGATGCTCCTCGCCCTCACCCCATGGCGGACGCTAGTTGGTTTTGCACCGGAGCAAGAACTCATTCGATTCAACGAAGAAGTTTCCACTCCACTGTCTTTGCATATTGCCAAGCTGATTCGTGAGCAAGGCCTGGAACGCCCTGCCGCGTCAGCTCTACGCGACGGGTTGAAACCGCCCATCGAACACGTGGAGGAATACGCGCGTCGATGCGGCGAACTAGCCCGTCACTCGGACCCCGCAATTGCTAAACGCGCAGGCATGCTTGAGTTCGTGCACTCGTTTTTTCCCGGCCAGTCATCTCTGCTCGTGGCCGCGTTGATGAACATCCTCGACCTAGAGCCAGGCCAGGCCCTCTTCACTCCCTCAGGCACCATTCACTCGTACCTGTCCGGCGTGGGATTCGAGGTTATGTCTTCATCGGCAAACACGATCCGCGCGGGCCTCACCAATAAGCACATCGACGTCGAGGGCCTCCTATCCACTGCAAACCTGCGCTCTTCTGCTCCCACCCTTGTGGAACCAGTTAAACATCCCGAATGCGGCATTCACGTCCTCACATATCAACCCGATGTAGAGGACTTCCGCTTAGACGTCGCTGATGCAAGTGGAGGGAGGCTACGAGGTGCAGCAGCCGCCGACACAGTCGTAGTCGCCATCGATGGTAACGGCTTTGTCAATCAAGAGACGCTTGCACGAGGTAGCGCAATGTGGATTCCCGCGCATGGAGATTTCGAACTGCGCGGCACCGTCAAAGTGGCCGTCGTATCCATCGCGAAGGCTCCCGTAAAATGGAGCTTCATACCCTAGTTGCGCTACGGCAACCGCTTAGTATGACTCGCCGGTAAAAGACTAAGATAGATACCATAAGGAAACGGCACAGGAGATGAACAGTGAGCCACGAGCATAACCACGGAGCAGGCGCGCCAACCAACAGACTTTGGTTCGCATTTGGGGTCACTGCAACGGTCATGATTGTAGAGGTGATCGGCGCTGTAGTAACTTCGAGCCTCGCCGTCCTCGTTGACCTCGGACACGTGCTAACTGATCTTCTTGGTTTGGGTATGGCTCTCATCGCCGCCAAACTCGCGGTCAGACAGGCAAGTAAACAACGCACTTGGGGGTGGGCGCGCGCCGAGGTGCTCGCCGCTGCAATGCAGGCAATCATCCTCATCGGAGTTGGCGTGTACGCGGTGGCAGAGGCGATCCGCCGCTTCATCATTCCTCCTCAAATCGAAGGCATGGGCCTGCTGATGGTAGGAATCATAGGTTTGCTTGGTAATATCGCCAGTCTTATCGTGCTCTCCGGAGCGCGCGAGCACAATCTAAACATGCGGGCCGCGTTCCTTGAGGTTCTAAATGATGCTCTTGGCTCGGTCGCGGTCATCGCGTCAGCGATCATCATAAGTACTACAGGATGGCATCAGGCAGATTCGATTGCGAGCCTTATTATCGCCATGCTCATTGTGCCGAGGGCCGTGGTGATCCTACGTTCGGCCGCCCGTATTCTGATGGAGTTCACTCCAAAAGAACTTGACCTCGATGAGGTTCGCAAGCATCTACTTGGTCTAGAGCATGTTGTGGACGTGCACGATATGCATGCGTCGACCATTGGTACGGGTCAAAACACGTTCAGCGCCCACATCATTCTCTCCGACGAGTGCTTTGCACAAGGTCATGGTCTTGATGTGCTACTGAACGCCGAGCAATGCTTGCGCGAACACCATGGCGTCTCTCTAACGCACACAACGCTGCAGTTAGAACCAGCAGGATTCCGCCACAGCCACGACGACATAGTCCACAAATAGAAACCGCGGCCCTTAACGTGGGGCTCAGCGCAGTATGTTCCGGATGCTAAATATTCCGTGACGGTGTGGTGGACACGCAGTATTGGTGGCAGTGCAGCGGGTTTGGGTTAGGGTGGGTGGATTGTTTTGAGGGGTCCTAACCAAACACTGGTTAGGACCCCTCAAAAATGAAGAATGATAGCGGTGGTTTCCTACTCTCCCACACCCTACCGGGTGCAGTACCATCGGCGTTCACGGGCTTAGCTTCCAGGTTCGGAATGGGATTCTGGGCGTTTCCCCGTGGCTATGACCACCGCAAAAATATCAGCCAACCTGCAAAACACGCTAGTAGCGACCAAAATGGTTTACCAGCAGTGTTTGCTGCACACACGCCTTTTGGGGGTGTGTGGGGTTGGTAGTGGTTTGCATAGTAGTTACGAGCAAACAGGATTCCTGCTTGTCATGTTGTTTGGTTGTTTTTAGTTGTTGACTATTAGTACCAGTAAGCTAAACACGTTACCATGCTTACACGCCTGGCCTATCAACCCAATCATCTATTGGGAGTCTCTCCCCCCAAGAGGGGGATGGAAACCTTGTCTTGAAGCAGGCTTCCCGCTTAGATGCTTTCAGCGGTTATCCTTCCCAAGCGTAGCTAACCAGCCATGCACCTGGCGGTACAACTGGCACACCAGAGGCTTGTCCGTCCCGGTCCTCTCGTACTAGGGACAGGCCTTCTCAAGTTTCCTACGCGCGCAGCGGATAGGGACCGAACTGTCTCACGACGTTCTAAACCCAGCTCGCGTACCGCTTTAATGGGCGAACAGCCCAACCCTTGGGACCAACTCCAGCCCCAGGATGCGACGAGCCGACATCGAGGTGCCAAACCATGCCGTCGATATGGACTCTTGGGCAAGATCAGCCTGTTATCCCCGGGGTACCTTTTATCCGTTGAGCGACCGCGTTTCCACGAACCACGGCCGGATCACTAGTTCCTGCTTTCGCACCTGCTCCACCCGTCAGTGTCACAGTCAAGCCTTCTTCTACACTTACACTCAACACCTGATTACCAACCAGGCTGAGAAGACCTTTGAGCGCCTCCGTTACCATTTAGGAGGCAACCGCCCCAGTTAAACTACCCACCAGGCACTGTCCCCAATCCGGATCACGGACCAAGGTTAGATAACCGTTTATATCAGAGTGGTATTTCAACAACGACTCCACCACCACTAGCGTAGCGGCTTCAAAGTCTCCCACCTATCCTACACAAACACAACCGGCTACCAATACCAAGCTATAGTAAAGGTCCCGGGGTCTTTCCGTCCTGCTGCGCGAAACGAGCATCTTTACTCGTAATGCAATTTCACCGAGTTCATGGTCGAGACAGCGAAGAAGTCGTTACGCCATTCGTGCAGGTCGGAACTTACCCGACAAGGAATTTCGCTACCTTAGGATGGTTATAGTTACCACCGCCGTTTACTGGGGCTTAACTTCAAACCTTCACCCCACAAGGGGGTTGAGCCTTCCGCTTAACCTTCCAGCACCGGGCAGGCGTCAGTGCGTATACATCGCCTTACAGCTTCGCACACACCTATGTTTTTAGTAAACAGTCGCTTCTTCCAAATCACTGCGACCACACCCAAACAAAAAAATACCGAATAGTATTGTCCGGGCCTGGTCCCCCTTATCCCGAAGTTACGGGGGCATTTTGCCGAGTTCCTTAACCATGATTCACTCGCACGCCTTAGTATACTCTACCTAACTACCTGAGTCGGTTTAGGGTACGGGCGGTTTTCCTCTAACGTCGAGGCTTTTCTAGACAGCACAGGCACACCAATAACCACCACTATAAGTGGCAGTCCCATCAGCCCTCACCCTTATCATCAAAGACAGCACACCGGATTTACCTAGCATGCGGGCCACAACCTTAGACTGGCACAACCACCGGCCAGCATCAGCTACCCTACTGCGTCACCCCTGTTAACACGCTTGCCTACCCAAGAAGGGACCCCAAGACCACTAGGCGATAAAACCCGAAGGAATCACCACCATCACGGCGTTGGTTAGCACAACTTTGTCAGCACTGGACAAGAAAAAACCGGTACCAGAATATCAACTGGTCATCCATCGACTACGCCTGTCGGCCTCGCCTTAGGACCCGACTAACCCAGGGCGGATAAACCTTGCCCTGGAACCCTTAGTCAATCGGCGCGTGGGATTCTCACCCACCACTCGCTACTCATGCCTGCATTCTCACTCCCAACCAGTCCACAAACCCTCACAGGCCTGCTTCACCCCAGTCAGGACGCTCCCCTACCCAAAAAACAAAAATAGTCTTTTGCCACGGTTTCGGCGGTGTGCTTAAGCCCCGCTACATTGTCGGCGCGGAATCACTTGACCAGTGAGCTATTACGCACTCTTTCAAGGATGGCTGCTTCTAAGCCAACCTCCTGGTTGTCTATGCAACTCCACATCCTTTCCCACTCAGCACACCCTTAGGGGCCTTAACCGATGATCTGGGCTGTTTCCCTCTCGACTACGAAGCTTATCCCCCGCAGTCTCACTGCCCTGCAATTATCAATGGCATTCGGAGTTTAGCTGACGTCAGTAACCAAAACGGCCCATCAACCAACCAGTAGCTCTACCACCACAACAACACACGCAGAACGCTGCACCTAAATGCATTTCGGGGAGAACCAGCTATCACGGAGTTTGATTAGCCTTTCACCCCTACCCACAACTCATCCCCCCAGTTTTCAACCTAGGTGGGTACGGCCCTCCACGACCTTTTACAATCGCTTCAACCTGGCCATGGGTAGATCACCCCGCTTCGGGTCTAGAACACGCGACTGGGCGCCCAATTAAGACTCGCTTTCGCTACGACTACCCCACAAAGGGTTAACCTCGCCACGCATCACTAACTCGCAGGCTCATTTTTCAATAGGCACGCCATCACCACAACCCCAAAAAAGAGGCCGACCGGCTCTGACGGCTTAAAAGCGCTTGGTTTCAGGCACTATTTCACTCCCCTCCCGGGGTACTTTTCACCATTCCCTCACGGTACTACTACACTATCGGTCACCTAGAAGTATTCAGGCTTACCCAGTGGTCTGGGCAGATTCACAGCAGATTCCACGAGCCCGCTGCTACTTGGGAACACACTCAGGCAGAGTTGCATGAACCACCTACACGACTATCACGCCCTACGGTCAGCCATCCCAAACTGTTCAGCTCCACACAACCATTTATAACTACCCCCACCCCCGGCAGAGAATGGAAAAACACGCCCCAACAACCCCACATGCGCAACAGCTGCCGCCTTGACACGCACACAGTTTAGCCATCATCCGCTTTCGCTCGCCACTACTCACAGAATATCTCTTCCTGCAGGTACTAAGATGTTTCACTTCCCCACGTTCCCCCCACCACCCTATACATTCAAGCAGTGGTAACAGGCCACAAAACCTGTCAGGTTACCCCATTCGGAAACCCCCGGATCAACGCTCGCTCGCCAACTCCCCAGGGAATATCGCAGGCCACAACGTCCTTCATCAGCTCTAGGCACCAAGGCATCCACCAAACGCCCACAAAAACTAAAAAACCCAACAAAACAAACAAAAAAGATGCTCGCAACCACTATACAAATCACCAACAACCCAACCACAACCACCAAACCACCACACACCAGCCAACAGCCAATGCAAACAAACAATGGAATAGTGGAAGGGCCAGACCAACAGTGTTAGCCATAAACCCGACAGCATGCCCCCAAACCAAACCACACAAAACCAGTACAGCCAGCCCGGAGTAAATCTTGCCTCATCCCTTAAACAACGCCTTGTTCTTGCAAAAACAATCCAAAAAACTAAGGAACAAACCCACAGCAGGCCACAACCACAACTGGCTGCAACAAACCCACCACGAATCCATCAAAAAGATAATCCTTAGAAAGGAGGTGATCCAGCCGCACCTTCCGGTACGGCTACCTTGTTACGACTTCGTCCCAATCGCCAATCCCACCTTCGACCACTCCCCCCACAAACGCGGTTAGGCCACGGGCTTCGGGTGTTACCAACTTTCGTGACGTGACGGGCGGTGTGTACAAGACCCGAGAACGTATTCACCGCAGCGTTGCTGATCTGCGATTACTAGCGACTCCACCTTCACGTAGTCGAGTTGCAGAC
>OIFX01000067.1_pt1 | contig 114517 bp, 97 predicted proteins | sample 1582151 | NCBI WGS metagenome assembly OIFX01 (sample SAMN07501068, study PRJEB24779) | human gut metagenome
GCGTAGGCAGCCTCGGAAAGCTGCGCCCAGCCCACCTCAGCTCCATAGCCTTGGATTACCGCTACCGGCTGGTCGCTGGCATTGCTAACTACCTCAAATCCGGCTTCCGCCACGGTATCGCGCAGTGCCTGCGTGCCGATTACCAACACTTTGGAGGCGGGTTCGATTTTCTGGGTGAGAATCTCTACCGCATCCATGGCCGCCGTCATTACTTCTTCCGCGGCGGCAGCAATCTGATGCCCCTGCAGCTTTTCCGCCACCTGCTGCGGAGTACGGGAGGCGTTATTGGTTACGAACTGGAACTTTATACCGGTTTCCCGAGCGGCTGCTAAACCGGCAGCCGCATTGGGAATATCGCGGGTGCCGGCATAGCAAACCCCATCTAAATCGATGAGGAGCACATCGGCGGTCTCCACTAGAGGTTTACGACTACCGTGTAGGTCAGAGGGCACGTAGGGGTTATCTGCCTCGAGTACTTCTTCCAGATCTACAATGGCCACCGTATCGGGAACCTCTGGGGTTTGCTCGGCAACTTCCTCGGCTTCTTCTTCTCTTCCCATCTCGCGCAAGAGGTCGGCCTTGTAGGAAAGAATTCGTGCCAGCAGTACAGGCTCTCCCAGTTGTTGTTTTTCTAAGAACTGGTTAAGCACCAGGAGGGCTGCATCGGACTCCCCTAGGTCGTGACGCGCTCCCGCCTGCACTATCACTAGTTCTACCAGGTCAGAAAGACTATAAGCTGATGTGTCGGTTTCGGAAATAATCTCTAGAGCTTTCTCGGGTTTACCCAGTCCGCGTTCGCAATCTGCTTCAATAGCCCGCAAACTGTCAGTCCCATCTAAGCGGCGCGCCGCACGTACTTCCCGTAGCGCTTCACTGTACTTGCCACTGGCATAGGCCGCCAGCGCGCAGGCTTCCCGCACCGTTCCGATGCGACCTGCCCGGCTAACTGCCGCCTTGGCATGCAAATAGGCTTCTTCAGCATCTACATCTAGCAGTGACCCTGCCATCACCAGATGGCGCGCTACTTTTTCGGCATTGTCCGGATCTAGCGAAGATAAGGCTGCCCGAGATTCTCTATCAAGGTCAGAAGCTTTTACTGCCGGAGGAATCTGCGGTTCGTTATCATGGCGCCATTCTTTGGCACGGTAGCGGGAATCACGCACCCCGAAAGAATGCTTTCCTGAGCGAGGTGCCTGCGCTTCCCGCTCCCGGCGTTCATCTCGGCGATTATCCCGACGGTTATCACGATCAAAGCGCTTGCCACCCCGGTTGAAGCCGCGGCGGGAACCTGCCTCATTTCGCTCTCCCCCGCGATAGGAGGAGCGCCCGGAACGCTCGCCAAACCCGCGAGATTCCCCGCGGTCATCACGATAGTTGCGGCGTCCTCCCCGGTTATCGTCTCGGTCTGCCCGGTAGGAGCCGTCCTCACCCCGGTAAGAGCCACGACGATCATTACGATCATTTCGAGGATTACGCCCGCGTCGATCTTGCCATCTACCGCCCCGACGGTTGTCCTTACGGTAGCCGCCCTCGGAGTTTGAGCGCCGGCGGTAACCGTCACGATCACCCTGCCGCTCCCCTGAAGAATCTGAGTAGTTGCGTTGATTACCGGAACCTTGCCCGCCGCCGGCTTGTGAACGCCGCTTGCGCCATTGGGGTTCGCGTCCGCCACTTTGCTGATTAAAATTACTCAACTCTAGATCCTTATCTTTCACTATTTCATTAGTCGACTTCCTTCTATTCTAAGCGTAAATAGGGTCGCAAAGCTGCATCTAAAAGGTTGTCTATCCTCACTATTTCACCCGCTCTCGCTAGGCGAACAAGAGGGGTTCGTTTGTATAGCCAGTTATTCTTTACTACATAGTTCTGGCTGGCGAAAACCGCCTAAAGCCGTCTTCACCAGCCAGAAAACTAGTCAACGATTTCCCTTAGCGTTCTCCTCCAAAGAAGAGCGACCAGGGCATTTCTAGGGGCGCATCTTCAGCTACTACCGAGTACAGGTAGCGGCACAGAGGGAAGTCGTCCTCTTTGATTACTCCCCGCTCCGTCAGCGGCTTGAGTGCTGCCCCGATTACCTGGATCGCGGCCACGCCCTCCAGGGTAACCCCTTTCATTAGGGAATCGCGCACTTCGGAGAAGGGCACTCCCGAGCCGACGTAGCGGCCGGCTTTTACGTTGCGTCCCCCCATAGAGGTTACGAACATATCGCCAACTCCGCCCAGGCCATCAGCGGTTACTGCCTCTCCTCCGAGCAGCTGTACAAATTGGCGTAGCTCCTTTTGGCCTTGCGCAAATACGGCAGCTCCATAGTTGAAGCGCACATATTTAGCATCGGTTTTACCTTCTTTATCCAACAAGCCATCACCGAATCCGGCAGCAAACGCATAAATATTCTTGGTTGCCGCTCCAGTTTCATGTCCAATGAAGTCGGTGGAAGTCCATACATGGTAATAATCAGTGCGGAACATATCGGCCAGTTTGGTTAATACTTCTTGATCTTCTCCGCAGAAGACCACGCAGGTGTCGTGATGCACCGCGAGTTCTCCAGCGATAGAAGGCCCTACAATGGCTGACCAGGAAACTTGCGAGGCGAGCTCCGGGCCTACCGCTTTCTTGAGCACCTCCGGCAATACATGCATGGTGCCGTCTTCGTCGGCGCGCATCCCTTTGGTAATACACAGCACGTCTTGCCCCGGTTTCAGCAATCCGGCCAGCTGCTCCCCGGCCCATTCGATCCCAAAGCTGTTAACCCCGCACATGACTACATCTGCATCTGCGAAGGCTTCTTCCGCGTCCTCTAACTGATACACCTTAACCCCATCGTTAACCTTTAACCCCAGGTCAGGATGGATGCCTTTGGCTTTAATCGAGTCGATAATATCCCGATCCAAATGGGTGCCTACCAGGCGTACCTCATGACCGTTTTCGCTGGAGGGAAAGGAAAGAGCGGTTGCCATGATTCCTGATCCCAGCATTACAATTTTTGCCATTTTGTTTCTCCCCAAGGTGTTGGAAATAAGATATTCCTGCATCATTTTTCGGTTGGTGTTTCAGCTGGTTTCAATAGTGACTGTGCCAGGCCAGAATCCACTATTAGGGTGTCAACATATCCACCTCTGAGAGCGGCCATAGTGGTAGCGGTTTTCCCAACACCGGAGGATACTGCCACTTTCATGCGCGCGTTCCGAAGGGATTTTAGGCTAATACCTATGGTGCATTTATCTAGTTCCGTATCTGCCGGTTGACCTTGCTCGTTTACAAATCGGCACAGCAAATCCCCCACTACCTCGCGGTCGAAAAGTTTTTGTAGGTCGGCCTCAGAAACATAACCGGAGCGCACCAAAACTGAATCTGCCTCTAATTTTCCCGGCGAAAAACAGATTACATCTGCATTTGCCGCTGCTTCCAAAGTGGCCTTGATAGAAAAATCCCGCCGCAAAGCAGAGGCAATTCGGCTGTCTCCTACCAGAGCTGGCGCTGGTAGTACCCGTCCAAACCCTCCGGCTTTTTCGGCGATGGTACGGATAGATTCGGATACAAAATTATCTTGAGTGTAGCTAGGTCCGCCGTTGGTTTGAATCACGGTAGTGCCACTTGCCCACTGGTCAGGTAGTTCCCGCGCTACCCGGGCAATCGTCTTCCCCCAGGAAACCGCCAGGGTGCGCGGCTGCGGACGCAAGGACTGCAAATGCCGGGCTGCAGCTCGCGCCACTGCCCGAAAAGTAGCGTTTTCCCCGGTTTCTTGCGGAACCACTATCACTTTATCTATATCAAAATATTCTTTTAAGCCCTGCTCCAGCTGGTAGTGTTCAGCGCGAGGAGCCTCGATAGTTATCCGCACTATTCCCCGGTCACGGGCTTCTTGAATTAAACGCGAGGCTGTCCAGCGGCTAAAACCAAGCTTTTTACCAATCTGAGCATGCGTCAAAGAATTCTCGTAATACATGCGTGCTGCTTCCACCAGCAGATCTACTCGATAGTCTTCGCCGCTCATGTCCCCTCCCTTTTCTATTCCTCGCTATTTTCAGCCTAAGTTGTTGTCCTGTGAAGATTCAGAAAAAGAATATTTTTGCAACAAAAGTGCAGGTTAGTTACAACCTTGAACATTGTTAGCAAAACGCTGCTCAAGAGAGCGACCTTTTAGTCAAGCAGGTCCGCTAGTTCCTTCAGCATCGTCGTAGGCGTCATATGCGAGCTTTCCAGCAAGTTATCGCGCGAATCCGTGGGTAAAAACGCCTGAGGAATACCAAAAGATTTAATCGGGGTGAAACAATTTTTTGCCGCGCAAGTGGTACGCAGCAATGATCCTACCCCATTGGTTACTTCCCCGTCCTCAATAGTTACTACTAAATCTGCGGGGGCTACCTGCGCTAGAAGCGCGGGAGAAATCGGTATTACCCACCCGGGATCAACACATTTGACTGCCTGCCCGCGCGCGGCAAGTTCTTTAGACAGGGCGATCGCCTGCCCGGCCATGGCTCCCACCGCCACTATCAGAACATTTTTGCCTTTCCCGGAACTGTGGAATAAAACCTCGAGGCCGTCTGCGGTTGTTTCTGCCTTAATATCGGGGGGCACGTTGCCTTTGGGATAGCGCACGATAGTGGGACCGTCTTCGATCGAAACTGCCTGCCCTAATAACTTGCGTAAGGTGCTAGCGTCCCGCGGCGCGGCCACTCGAATTCCGGGAATCATGGACGCGATTGCCAGATCCCACATCCCGTTATGACTGGCTCCATCAGCTCCGGTGATACCAGCGCGATCTAGAACCACGGTTATCCCCTGTTGATGTAGGGCAGCATCCATTAACAGCTGATCGAAAGCGCGGTTTAGGAAGGTAGCGTAAAGAGCAATAACCGGGTGACACCCGGCATAGGAAAGACCGGCAGCCATAGTCATCGCGTGTTGTTCCGCGATTCCCACATCAAATACTCGCTGTGGGAACTGAGCGCGCAACGGCTTTAACCCGACTGGCTCCATCATAGCCGCCGATATTCCCACAATCTTGGAGTTACGCTTTGCCAGTTGCACAATCTCTTCCGCAAAAACGGATGTCCAGCCGAAGCGTTCCTTCTTTACCGGCAAACCAGTTTCGGGATGAATCGGACCTACGGTATGGAAATGATCCGCATCATTTTCTTCCGCAGGCGTATATCCGCGTCCCTTCTCGGTGATGACATGCACAATGATGGGGCCGGTGAATTCTTTCGCTCGGGCAAGCTGGAACTCGGTAGCTACAATGTCATGCCCGTCGACTGGTCCAGTGTATTTAATTCCGAGGTCGGAAAACATTACTTGTTCGGGAGAAACCATATCGGCCACCCCCCGTTTTATCCCATGCAGCGCATCATAGGTGAGCTCACCGGGTTTACCACGAGACTTCAGATGCTGCTTTCCCCAACGTAATGCCCGTTCATAGGTAGGAGAAGTACGCAGTGCATCCAAGTGATGGGCTAATCCCCCGATAGTGGGCTCATAGGAACGCCCGTTGTCGTTAACCACAATAATGAGGCGCAGATCGGGACGTTCAGAGATGTTATTTAAAGCTTCCCAAGTCATTCCCCCGGTCATGGCACCATCTCCGATGACTGCTACCGTATAGGAACGATCTCCTTTTAAAGCTTTAGCTTCCGCTACCCCCTGCGCCCAAGATAACGCGGTCGAAGCATGGGAGTTTTCTACCACATCGTGTACTGATTCTGCGCGGGAAGGATAACCGGAGAGTCCCTGCGCCGTACGAAGATTCGCAAAATTTTTGCGTCCCGTCAGGATCTTATGAACATAGGCCTGATGCCCGGTATCAAAAATAATGGTGTCAGTAGGGGAAGAAAACATACGGTGCAGGGCGATAGTTAGTTCCACTACCCCCAGATTGGGCCCCATATGCCCCCCGGTTTTTGCCACGTTCTCGACCAGGAATGACCGAATCTCACCGGCCAGATCCGCCAGCTCCAGACTAGAGAGCTTCTGTAAATCTGCCGGGTTGTTTATCCGATCGATTATTTTTGCCACCCAGCCAGTTTAGTCATATTTTGAGTTTTTAAGGGCGAGATGGATTTATCGGCTAGTTACTTGCGCCAACCCTGCTCCGCGCGCCAAACTGAAACCATGGGTAAAAAACCTTCCGGACGTGCCAATTCTTTTGCGACCTCTCGCGCGGGATTAACTGTCCTAGCAATCATCATCGGAGCGATAGTGGGGCTGGTAGCAGTAGGTTTTTATTACCTAATAGCAGGTTGGAGTTACCTGGTAACCGGTTATAGCGATTATCCTGTCCACGCAGGCGCTCCCCACGGATTCCTCGGTTTAGCACCGGCGTTTATCATTGCGGTTCCCGTGCTCTCTGCCCTGCTGTATGGACCGGTAGTGGAATATTTCACCCCTGGCAGTCGCGGGCATGCCGTTCCGGAAGTTATGTTCGCCGTCCGCCGCAAAGGCGGGAGGATTCCCGGACGTACCGCCCTAGTGAAACTTTTTGCCGCTTCTCTGACCTTGGGAGGAGGGGGAAATGCGGGCAGAGAAGGACCGATTGTGATGATTGGTGCCGCGATTTCTTCTGGGATCGGAACCCGGTTGGGCTTAAGTAAACAACGGCTGATGTTCCTGTGTGCTTGCGGAGCTGCTGCCGGGATTGCCGCTACCTTTAATGCTCCCCTGGCTGGTGCTTGTTTTGCGCTCGAAGTAATACTCGGTACCCTCAGCGCCGAGGACTTTGTTTTCATCGTGTTTGCCTCGGTTTCCGCCTCCCTGGTTTCCCAACAGTTTCTGCCTGACCGTGCCAGTGTTCCTCTCAGCCAATCTTTAGATCTGTTTTCCCAAAGCGATTACCTGCTAGTAGCAGCGGCGGCTTTGGTAGCAACCCTGGCGGGAATCGGGTTTTCTAAACTTATCTACCTAGTTTGGGATGGAATCGACCTGGTATATCACTGGAATGCTTGGTTTCGTCCGGTTGCTGGTTCCCTGCTGCTGGGAGTATTTCTCTACTTTTTTCCTCTTTTGTATGGCACCGGCGAAAGCGTACAGTTGCGGGTACTCTCCGGCGATTTTCCAGTCTGGATGATTATAGCGTTACTTTTAGGACGTGCCGTGAGTGCCGCTTTCACTATTTCTATGGGGGGAGCCGGCGGAGTCTTCGGTCCCACCTTATTTGTAGGCGCCTGTGCGGGGATGGCGGTGGGACAGCTAGTTCAGCCTTGGTCGGCTTCTTCGACCGCGATTTATGGAGTAATCGGGATGGGAGCGGCTTTCGCGGCGGCCTCTCGCGCGCCCCTAACCGCGGTTTTCATCATTATCGAGATGACCCGGCAGTATTCTCTGATTCTCCCGATGATGCTGGCGGTAGCGATTGCCACGGGAATTTCCCTGTTTATGACCCGGTCGACTATTTATACCCAAAAATTACATAGGCGCGGTGACCGGCTTTCCGATCCCGTCTCGGCTACTTTACTGGGGACCAGCACGGCGGCGGATTTAATGCATCAACCACCGCAAGTATTAAGCGCAGATATTACTTTGGGTCAGGCCGAGAAAGCCCTGGAAACCTCGGGAGAAGTTTCGCTGGCAATAGTAGATGCTCAAGGTATATTCCAAGGCTCTGTGAGCGCCCTGTTGCTGCATGAGGAGATCGAAAAGCGCGGCGAGGATGCGCCCCTCTCAGAAATCCGCCTAGTCTCAGCGTTTTGTTCTCCTGCCGAACTCCCTAGTCAAATCCTCAAGGAGCTAGCACAATCCTCGCTCTCGAACCTGCCGGTGGTGGGACGCTCCCAAGAAGTCTTGGGTTATGTGCGAGGACGCGACCTGATTGTCAAGCTGTATCGTCAGCAAACCCGCGCGCTTAACCAGCGCGATCTAGGCGATTCCCTAGGCAGCCGGATCCGCAAACGCTGGACTCATTACCGCCACCGCTAACGCCACTCTGGGCGTGGTAAAAACCGGCTGCATCCGCTAGCCTCCCAATCGGGTACCGGGCTTCTGCAATTGTGCGTTGAATTTTATCTTTACCTAACCCCTATTACATGTGCAAATAGTCGGTCGCGTGTTATTTCTACACCCTACGAAAACGGCAAACAGCAAAAATCCGGGGTGGCAAAAGATGCGAGAGGGGGCTTGATTCGAGCGAAGCAAGAATCACCGGGGTCCCCCGAGCGCTTTTGCCACCCCGGATACTATGGGCTGGTGGCCAAGTTTCTAGCGGTTAACTAGGCAACTAGGTTGCGCAGCACATACTGCAGGATGCCACCGTGGCGGTAGTACTGGGCTTCACCGGGAGTGTCGATCCGCACGGTGGCGTCAAACTCTACGACGGAGCCATCTGCCTTAATCGCGGTCACCTTCATAGTCGCTGGGGTTACCTCCTCATTGAGCTGGGTAATCCCGCTAATATCAAAGGTTTCAGTCCCGTCGAGACCCAGGGAATCGGCGCTTTCACCCTCGGGGAACTGCAGCGGCAAGATCCCCATACCAATCAGATTGGAGCGGTGAATCCGTTCGAAAGACCGCGCTATCACCGCTTTTACTCCCAGCAGTAAGGTGCCTTTAGCTGCCCAGTCACGCGAAGATCCGGTTCCGTATTCCTTACCGCCAAGCACTACTAGGGGTACGCCGGTCTGGGCGTAGGAGACCGAAGCATCATAAACCGGCACTACCGGAGCGTCCGCTTTGGTGAAGTCCTTGGTGAAACCACCCTCGACATTATCGAGGAGCTGGTTACGGATACGGATATTTGCGAAGGTACCGCGCATCATCACTTCGTGATTACCGCGCCGCGAACCATAGGAGTTGAAGTTGCGCCGCTCCACCCCGTTAGCACTGAGGTATTGACCAGCCGGAGTCTTGGCAGCAAACGCACCCGCGGGGGAAATATGGTCAGTGGTTACCGAATCCCCTAGTTTCAACAACACCCGGGCTCCGGATATATCTTTCACCGGGTTCGGGGTTTCCGGCATTCCTTCGAAGAAGGGTGCCCGGCGCACATAGGTGGAGTCACCATCCCAGGCAAAAGTGGGTGAATCGGGAACCTCTAACGATTGCCAGCGGTGATCGCCCTCAAAGACGCTCTGGTAATCCTGCAGATACATATCGCGGTCAATAGCCTGGCCGATTACTTTTTCTACTTCCTCGGCAGTTGGCCAAATATCGCGCAGATAGACGGGATTCCCGCGGTTATCTGTCCCCAGCGCCTCAGTTTCGAAATCAAAATCCATGCTTCCAGCCAGCGCGTAGGAAATAACCAGCGGCGGGGATGCTAAGTAGTTCATCTTTACATCCGGATTAATCCGCCCCTCAAAGTTACGGTTACCAGAGAGGACGGACACCACGGTCAGGTCTGAGCCCTCTACCGTGTTGTGAACTTCCTCGGGCAGCGGCCCAGAGTTACCGATACAGGTAGTGCAGCCATAACCTACAATGTCAAAGCCCAGCTGTGACAGATAGGGCATCAGACCAGATTTTTCGTAGTAGTCCCGCACTACCTGGGAGCCAGGCGCCAGCGAAGTTTTCACCCACGGCTTTGGCGTTAGACCCCTTTCCGCGGCGTTCTTGGCGAGCAAACCAGCCGCCATCATCACCGAGGGATTCGAAGTGTTAGTACAGGAAGTAATGGAGGCAATCACCACGTTGCCATGATCCATTACTACTTCTTCTCCTCCGGCCAGTTTCACCTGACTGGGGCGGGTAGGACGCATCAGCTTCGGATCAATGGTCTTATCGCCCGCCACATAGTCAGGAAGAATCTTCTTGAAGGAATCTTTGGCCATCGCTAGTTCGATGCGGTCTTGGGGACGCTTCGGGCCAGCTATCGAAGGCACTACGGTGGACAAATCCAGTTCCAGATATTCGCTGTAACGCGCCTCGTGAGCGGGATCGTGCCATAGTCCTTGCCGCTTAGCATATTCACGTACCAAGGCGCAGGATTCTTCACTACGACCGGTCAGGTGCAGGTAGTCGATAGTGACCTCATCGATGGGGAAGATTGCGGCAGTGGAACCGAACTCAGGCGACATATTGCCGATAGTGGCACGGTTGGCCAGCGGAACTGCCCCCACGCCCTCACCATAGAACTCGACGAACTTGCCGACTACTCCGTGGTCACGCAACATTTGGGTAATAGTTAGTACCACATCGGTGGCAGTAGCTCCCGGCGCGATTTCACCGGTCAGTTTGAAGCCCACTACCCGCGGAATCAGCATCGATACCGGCTGACCGAGCATCGCCGCCTCGGCCTCGATCCCGCCGACGCCCCAGCCGAGGACGCCCAGACCATTCACCATGGTGGTGTGGGAGTCGGTACCGACCAAAGTATCGGGGTAGGCTAATGCCCCATCCTCGTCCTTATCAGCGAATACTACCCGCGCCAGGTATTCGATATTTACCTGATGCACGATCCCGGTCCCCGGGGGTACTACCCGGAAGTTTTCGAAGGCACCTTGCCCCCAGCGCAGGAACTGATACCGTTCCTGGTTGCGCTGGTACTCGATATCCATGTTTTTCTCAACCGCATCTTGGGAGCCGAATACGTCGATCTGCACCGAGTGGTCAATAACCATTTCCGCTGGTACCTGCGGGTTAATCAGGTCCGGGTCTTTGCCCAGATTCACCACCGCGTCGCGCATAGTCGCCAAGTCAACGATGCAGGGAACGCCGGTGAAGTCTTGCATCAAAACTCGCGCCGGGCTGTACTGGATTTCCTGACTGGGCTGGGCATCGGGATCCCAGTTCGCAATCTGCGTGATCTGTTCTTTGGTGATATTCTCCCCGTCCTCATTACGCAGCAAGTTCTCTGCCAGGATTTTTAAGGAGTAGGGCAATTTTTCGGTGCCGGGCACCGCTTTTAGGTCATAAATTTTATAGCTCTTATCGCCAACACTTAGCTGGGTCGCAGCGCCAAAGCTGTTCAAACTCATTGCATCCTCCCGCAGGGAATAAAAATATTTTCTCTTGATATCAAGATACTTTGCGGAGCGAGCGAATGCCAGTGGTACGATTTTTTACCCACCCACAAAAGGCAAAAAGTGGCATACCGGAAACTTAAAAACCCTATCCACCCGAGCAGATGATTACGCGGGCTGAAGAAAGAGCATCACTCTTCCTCAGCCCGCGGGTAAGAAACCCTCTCTAAAATCCCAGGATTTTAAAAAGAATTTCCTTACCTAATTTTCTTTTATGTTACTTTCCGCCAAGCATTTCTAGAACTTTCTAGGGAGTAACCTCCGCGGCGCTTCCCCATCCATTTTCGCCTTTAGGACGCGCCTCCGGATGCAAAACCAGATACTTCAGAGTGGCCACTACCTGCCGGGCACTATAGCCATGGAACATATTATCCTTGCCCCCGCGGGCGAACTGGATAATGGTATCCAAGGTCATGTAATGGTAGTGATCGTAATGCGGGATCACAAAACGCTGATTTTCCTGGTCAAAGCGGGTGGCATGGGTGACATTGCCGTAAGTGATGTACTCCAAGGGGACTATCAATTTCGCTTCTACCTGATCATAGGTAAACTTTTCATCTTCTTGAACCTCGGTAGTGTCCTGCGGTTTCTCTTCTTCATATTCGGTGATTTCAATATCGGGATAGAGCTCAGAAGGATCGGTGTAACTGATTCCTTCATGCCCATCAGCGAAATGCAGATGCCAATGGTCTCCGTGGCGTTGAATTTTTACGACCCGTTCAGAATCATCAATTTGATTTTGACCCGAGTGGTCACCGGGTTTCGGCTGCTGCCTACCTGGTTGGTTAGGCTTATCACCGCCGTTCGGCTTCGATGCTTCCCCATTCCCACCATGTGAACCGGAGTACTGACCTATCTTTATTTGCGGAAAGACTTTCGCGGGATTTTCGTAGGTAATATACTCTTCCCCCGCCTGCGTATAGGCGTGATAGTGATCTGCATGCTGCAGAATTTTCACAATCGGCAACTTTGCCAGTTGCGACAACGAAACCACCCGCACTAAGGGCAATCCACCTCCAGGGAATGGTTTCCCACTCGGATGGGGTTTAACGCTTCCACCCGGCACTCCGGAAGGATTAGTTTTCCCACCCGCCGGAACTACCTGCGGACGCCACGGCCGATAACTGGGAACGGTATTTTTTCCACCCCCATGGCTGCCCGTATAGGTTCCGATAGCTATTCCGGGATAAAGGCCACTGGGATTACTGTAGGTAACAAATTCCTGGCCATCTGCGGTGTAAATATGGTAGTGGTCGCCATGTTTTAAGATTTTTACTACTCCCTGCGATGCTACCTGTCCCAATTGTCCCGCAGACAGCACTTTCGCGGTGCTACGTAGCTGCCCCGCACTCTTGGCTTTGGCCGGATCAGTGTAAGTGATGATTTCGCGTCCATCTTTGGTAAACACATGCCAGTGGTCACCGTGTTTTATTACTTTCACGATTTCGTCGCTAGCTACTTCCCCATCCACTAACACTTGAGTGGTTTCATCTAGTTTGAACTTGGGTTCTTGAGGACGAGGCGCTATTTTCCCTGCCGCAGCGGCAGTTTTCCCTGAGCCGGCGAGGCCGCCCTCACCGTTATTAAAAGCGCCCCCGAACGCCAGCGCACTGGAAGTCACCAGCAGAGCAGCGGCCACCCCCGCCCCTACTATTAGCTTAGTTTTAGCCATGATTTCTCCTTACTTTTTTCTAAAGAATAAGGCCGTAAGCAGCCCGAATACCGATATGAGGACGATTACTGCACCGGGGCGCAGATTTTGATAAAACGAGACCACTAGCCCCGCATACACACAGAACAAAGAGATGATCACCGACAGCAGCAAGGTGCCGCGATAGGTACGCGCGAACTGCATAGCCCCGATCGCGGGGATTACCAGAATCGAGGAGACTATCAGGGATCCGATAGTTTTTGCCGCTACTGACACTGCCAGTGCTACCAAAAGTGCGAACACAAAATTGAGGATGCGAATATTTATCCCTAATAGCCGAGCTGCCGGAGGATCGAATATGGTTAAAAAGAGGCGGCGATAAAGGACACTGTAGACTACTGCCACAGCCAACCCCACCCCTAGCACCAGATATAATTCCAAGTCGCTTAGGGTAACGATGGAGCCAAAAAGATAGGTGGTAATGGCACTGGAGCCACCGGAAAAACTGGTAAAGATCCCGGCGAGCCCAATCGAGGCGGCCAGCACGATAACCGTAGAAATCTCTTGGTAGGCGCGCAAACGTACTCGCACTGCCTCTACACATAGAGCTGCGATTACGCAGGCAATAACCGATCCCACTAAGGGGTTAAAACCGAAAGCTAGCCCGGCAGCTACTCCCGCCAGCGAAGAATGTGAGAGGGTATCCCCCATCATCGATAGGCGTTTGAGCACAATCGGCAAGCCGATTAAGGGCAAGATTACCGCCAGCACTGTTCCTACCAGGAAGGCGCGTTGCATGAAGTCGTAAGCAAACAGGCTCATCGGCTAACCTCAAGTTTTTCTAGCTCAAGGGAAGTCATTTTTCCTGCAGACAAGCGATAAGCAGCATCTAAGAAAGGAGCAACTTCCGCCAATTGATGGGTAACCATCAAAACCGTTTTTCCTTGGTCACATTGCTCCCGCAGGAGGCGGTACAGATCAAGCGAAAACTTTTGATCTATACCGCCGGTAGGTTCATCCAAGAGAATCAGACGTGCTTGTTTCAGGAGTGCCAGTAAGACTCCCACTCGCTGTAGCTGCCCACCGGACAGCTCGCGCAGCCGATGGGTACGCACCCCGCTTAACCCCACGGTGTCCAGCAGGGCGGTAGGATCGCTTTTTCTTTTCAGTTGCGCCAGATAGACCCGCACTAGCTCCGCCACGGTGGTCGGAAAATTGCGGTAGCCACTGACCGCGTTTTGGGAAAGATAGGCGAGGTCGCGATAGTGGTTGTCTTCGCTACTCAGGTCTCCAAAAAGTCGGATTTGCCCTTGCGAGGGATGCAAATTTCCCAAAATCAGGTTCATCAGGGTGGATTTTCCTGCCCCGTTATCACCGCTAACCGCCACAAATTGTCCGGCGGTGAGGGTTAAATCCACTGACTGCAGCACCGGGACATCCCCGTAGGCAAAAGCGACTTTATTTATTTCCAGAATCTTATTCACCGAAGGATTCCCTCAAGTTGGCTAGGTTTTTCTCCATTAGCCCCAGGTATCCGAGTGCCTCTTCCTCCTTGGTTAGGTGCTCCATGGTGTAGAGGGTGCCGGTTTTAGCACCGGTAGTGCGTGCTAGGGTTTCTGCAACTTTCGGAGTGGCTTTCCCTTCAAAAAAGATCGTGCTGATCTGATGTTTCTTCACGAAATCAGCAATGGTAGCCAATTGGTTAGCCGAAGGTTCGTCCTCGGGTGAAATCCCGGTGACTGCTACCTGTTTGAGACCGTAGTCGTCTGCCAGATAGTTAAAGGCTGCATGGGAGGCAACAAAGTAGCGTTTCTCAGCGGGAACTTTAGCGATTTCCCGAGCAAATTTTTTATCTAACACCTGGAATTTTTCTTGGGCTTTTTCCAGATTTTCCTGGTAATAGCTAGCATTTTTAGGATCTAGGGCGCTAACTTTTTCGCAAATTGTTTTCAGCTCGGCCTGAGCATTTTTAACGCTGAGCCAAGTGTGGGGGTTAACTGCGGTGATATCAGTGCGGGCCGCATCTTTATTTCTTAGTAGGGTTAGTCCCTGTGATAGATCTAGGAATTTTTCTTCACTCCCAAGGCTCTCGCGGAGGTCTCCAATAAAGCCCTCCATTCCGGCGCCGTTGTAAACAATCAGATCGGCTTTTGAGAGTTCAGCACGATCACTGGTTTGTAGTTCAAAGTCGTGGGGCTCTTGAGTGCCTTTAATAATGGTTTTTACTTCCATCTTGTCACCGACGATCCGGTTGGTCAGATCAGCTACCGGGAAGAAAGTCGCATAGACCAGGGGCTTATCTTTTTCTCCAGTGTTTTCCGCGTTAGCCCCTCCCTGCGCGTGTGCGCTGCAGCCTGCTACAGAAAATACCAAGAGGGCGGCAATCAGTGAGGCCAGAAGGGTTTTGAAGCTATCTTTATGCACCATTTTCCTAACTGTTTTGAGTTTTACTATGCGAAATACTTATTTCGTTCAAAAAACTTAACAGTAATGAGAATGGTTATCAAATTGAGTTAAATTACTTTCCCTTTTAGCTTTGGGCATAGGAAAGCGAACCGATGCTCCTTAAAGCGCCAGTCCGCTATTAACGACTAAATTCTGGCCTGAACTACCGCTTTTCCGCTTTCCGAAAGGCTAGCAATAAGAGCACCAGACCGGTGGCTACTAAAAAGTGAGTGATTCCGGCAACCCCCGAAAGCGCGGCGTCCGCTCCCGTTGGAACCTCCGCTCCCGATACTTGTAGGATTCCTCGCAGCAGCAGGGTGACAATAAAGAGCGGTAAACCTACGTTGTAGAGCTTCATAAAGACCCGGAAAGTTTTCTGTTTTTCAAGCTGCAGGGTCTGGGAAAACAAGAAAACTAGTAGGAATACAAACATCCCTAAGACAAAAAGATGGGTATGGACTTTGCCCAGAGCGGTAGCGCCCGTAAAGTCGTTGATTTTCGTAAACTCGCGGAAGAAAATTCCCCCTACCATCGCGACTAGCGCGTAGATCAACGCCAGATTTAGATATTTCTTCTTCATTTTAAAACCTCTTGTAGTTGTTTTGAACATTGTTCAAGATGGTGAAAATAAAAATCTTCCGCCTTACCGGAAGAGCTATTTCCCTAGTAAAGGGTTATTCTGATTAGTTCTAATAATACTGCGCAATCATCCTTTCTTTGCACTAGGAGGGCGACTAGGCTCATCAAAATAAATTCACAAAATTCTTCCGGGGTGAAGCTGGCAGTGAAGACCTCCGCCTTTACATTCGGGTCTCTACTTAGGACAGACAACATCCTTTCCCTAACTGAAGAGAGATGGCGCTGCATAGCGTTGCTTGCTTTCTGCTGGCCTTGGGCGGAAACAGCTAAGGAATGGATGCTGAAAAAGTTAGGGTAGCAGCGGATTCCTTGCTTAATATCTTGGAAGAAGTTTTCGACGAAGACCAGGAAATCAGTCTCCTTGCCCTCGTCCTCCCCTAAGCTGAAGATATCTTCCCAAACGCTCTCGATGATGGCGATCAGTAGATCATCCTTGGAAGAGAAATAGTAATATACCGACCCCAGCGCCAGGTCACACCCCTTGGCCACTGTGCGCATATTTACCGCCGCTAGGCCCTGCTCAGATACCAGCTTTCTACATTTTGCCAGAATGTTTTCTCTGGTAGACACGGTTTCACTCCTCCCCTAGCAGCACTTTTGAACATTGTTCAGTATTTAGCATACCCCAAAGTATTCTGATAGAAAGCGCTAACGAAGTTCTCTTTGGTATAAATACTCTGCCTACGCCCTCGTGCTTTAACAGGTTTTACACTCATCCGTAAGATAAAAAGCCAAATCGCACTCAAAAATCGCAGAAACAGCTTAATCGTTCTAACAATGGAACCGTGCCCCTGCTATATACACACAGGCAAATTCATACAAGTGCAGGCCGAGCTTGTCCGCAGGCGGGTCGTCCATGCCAACCCTTCCGGGAAAAAGCGTACCTTCTCTTGCAATCACTGTTTTGCCCAGTTGGTTTTCTGCGGAGAGTGGGGCGAGCTTTACCGGCGCGTACACTGGAACAACCACGGCTGCAAGTCCATCGCCTGGCGCTACATCAGCCACTTGGAAATCACCCAAGCATAGGTATCCTGCGAGAACCGGACAGTAAACGGGCTCCTGTTGCAGAAGGTCACGGTCGAGGCTGTCAATAAAATTCTGACCCAGCGTAAGGCCTTCCTGAAACAGCTGCAGGCGAATATCGCCAAGGCCGTGGTCGGAGCCGACACCCTCTCGTCGGATGGCACTCAGGCAAGACTTGAGGAGCTGTAAAAGGAGCTCATCAAAAAAGCCAACAGCAAGCAGGACTACGATGCCATTGCCGACGAAACCCGAAAAGCGCCTTATTTCAAGAGCTTTCGAGCCTATTTGCCTTCGACCCTTGACAGCAATACTACCGTCTCAACGTGGCTCGATACGACATGAAGTACGCCTATACTGTCTGTCTGTAAACTTAAATATATCAACCACATTTTAACGTTTGCCTTTTATTATTGTTACAATATGTCTAGCCCGCGATCAGATATATTTTCTTATCGTCAAAGCAAATTTTCTCTGTGTGATTATAAATTTGAATCATATCCTCCATTTTATCTATAAACACACGTGTTTCTGAGTTGCTTAGCTCTGCAAATGCAGCAATTGCACTCGTTTCAATCTCTTTCGCATTTGATTTGATATGCTTACCGCTATCCTGCAAAAATTCATCAACCTGTCCTTCTTTTACAATCGGTATACTGCCGATGAATTTTCCAACCGCTTTACTGGCTGTTCCAATCCCCTTAAGTACATTTGTTTCAACAGAGACACCACTTATTTTCTCTAAGTAAATAGAAGACTGCATAAACATCTCTCTGTAAGCAGATGACATCTTTTCGATTTCTTCTTTTATGCCGATTATGTACTCCTCTTTAAAATTACCACTCAGCATAATTTCCATCATAGAAGCCATCGAGAATGTGTACAGCGACAGTCGATAATATTTGAATTTCTTCTGTAAATCCTTCAGTGTAGAATCGACCTGTTTCTGTCCTATCACCAGTTTCTTGGTATTTACCAGTTCGGTAACTTTCTTCTGATAGCCATTCATATTCTTACGTGCTGTTCTCTGGATATCAAGCACAAGCTTATGATTGCTCGCAACAAAATATTCATTATCCCAATTCAATTTATACTTAACAATAATATTTGAGAGCGTTTCAACATCGGCTTCTATCTCTGATTCTTTTTCAATCTCCAAGAAGGAAATTATCTGCTTTTGCATTTTCTCTATTTCACCCAATTTCTGTTCAACAGAAAACAATGCAACTGCCATCATCATTGTAGCGGGGTTAATCGCTGCAACAGTCTGTGTTGTTACAGTTAATGGGCCAGCGGAATGCAACTGAGCAAATTTTGAAGCACCATCAGCTGTTTTGAAAGCACCCCAGAAATTACCGTTTTTAGCAACCTTTAATGTATCTCCCACAGCTGCGTTCGCAAGTTGATAAAGCCCAGAAGTGGTTATCGTTGTTGTCTGCGTTACAGTTCTAAGCGCCGGAAGCAATGATGAAACTCCCATACCAAGCGTTGCTAGTTGTGCAATTGGAACACTAAGTGATTTCTGTTCCGCTACATTTGTACGAGCATCAAATAATAAACCATCTGCTATTTCCATCAATGCACTTTCATTTATTTCTTCTGACGGTGCAATTTCTGAAGTAGACATTTTTATAATATCTGCCATAATCGTTCTCCTTCCTAGATATCTATTTAAGCTTCATTACATACCTTGTAAATTTCGGGAATTGAGATAAGCCTTAATTGTCGTCAATTACTGCACGTAGCTCATCTTCACGGGCAGTAATTAATTCTGCTTTTATAGGGTTCACTTTTGACATCAAACATACCGTCTCCACATGGTGAGTGTGGGGGAAGAGGTCGAAGGCTTGCAGATACCGGATTTGGTAGCCCGCTAAAACCGCGACTTTCAAATCCCGAGAGAGAGCCGCCGGGTCGCAGGCGACGTAAATAATTCGCTCCGGCTCTAGGCGCGCCAACGCTGCCATCACTTTTTGTCCCGCACCGCTACGCGGCGGATCCATTACCACCAGGGGCGGCGTCTTCATCTTGCCGCCATAGTCCGCAAGCTCCCGGGCATCTACCCGGCCGGCACGGATCTGCAGGCGTCCAGGCACTCCAGAAAGATTCTTGCGTGCCATTTTCACTGCCGGTTTTGACCCCTCCAAAGTGGTCAGGCGACCTCCCCTGTCCAGGATCTTAGCCAGAGGACGCGAAAACAGACCCGCACCCGAGTACAGTTCCAGGATTTCATTCCATCGCCGGTTCCCGGGTATCAACAAACGGTCGCAACTCGCGTCTGCCTCGCTACGCTCACTCGCCTCACTGCTCCCGTCACCCTCGACATTGATAGCATTGCTTAGCCCCTCACCTTGAGCAGTAGATACCCCGCTATCTAGTTCACAATCGCTGGTAGCCGCCGCCATTACCTGCTCGCCTAAAATTCGTGCCGCTTGGCGGTGTGCCTGCCAGAAACCACTCGGGGCCACCAGATAGTCCCCGAAGCCGGCAACCGTTAAACGCACGTTCTTTTCTGCGACCGGATGAGCGGATTCATCAAAGAGGGCGCGTCCGTTCCACACTCGCAGCCCATTCGCACTCGCCCAAGCCCGGATGCGCCCTCCCGGCTTTAAAACCTGATTCCAGCTGTCGGGATCGCTAAATAAAGGCGAGCCACTAATCACCGGATCCGCCAACGGGAAGCTACCGATCTCTACCAGTTCTTCCCCGCGGAACTTAGTCATCGCCACTCGCCCGGCAGTACTAACCTCAAAATCGGCGCGCAAACGATACTCTAAACCGTCCTCGCTCCCGCTGCTTGCGCCCTGGCAGCTGAGATCTCCCCCACTGGCATCAAGGGCTTGCGCGTAAACTTCCTCGCCCCCCAGGCGCCGCAGGCAATCCGTCAGCACCTGTGCTTTCCAGATGCGTTGGAACGGTAGTTTCACGTGGCAAAGATCAGCCCCACCAACTCCGCCAGAACCGCCTAAAGACCACACCGGCGGTTGCCGGTGAGGTGAAGCCTGCAGCACTTCGCTCACCTCGGCAAAAATAACTTTGCCTTTTTTAGCGACCGGGACAGCTGTTACCTGCTCCCCCGGCAATCCGAAACGCACCATATAGGTTTGTCCATCTTCATGTGCCAGACAGTAACCACCATGAACTGGACGCAGTAGTTGCAAGGAAACTTCATTCATAAGTTAATGCTCGATACCTAAAAATCAGCGGAAAAGTCCGGCTGAACATCCTCAGGAGCAGACGATTTACGACCCGAGGACGACTGTTCTATCCCCCAGCCACCGTGAACACCATTAATCCAGGGAAGATGATCATTATCGCCCACAAATGCTCCCCGGGTAATATCTTGAGCTCTCCTTCCATACACCGGGGAAGACTGGCGGTATTCTTCCGGAGGAAGCAACGCGGTTACCCCATCTTGCTGATCCGCTTGCTTGCGGGTTCGGGAGAAGTTCCACGGCACCATCACTACTAATACCCCCGGCAAATCCCGCAGCTGGTGGCGGATACGATCCACAGAACGGTTATGTAAAAACTTTTGCCAGGGATATTTCACCTGGTAGCAGGGAATATAGATAACCACCAGGTCGCGGGGAGAGCGGTTACGCAAAGAGCGCACGTGTTGCAGCAGCGGACCGGTAATATCGCGGAAAGGTGAAGCTAGCACCGTCAGTGGCACTTCTACCCCGCTTTGCATCCAGCTTTCTTTAAGGCGGGCAAAATCATCGGGTTCAATCTCGACGTGAACTAAAGATAGTGAGGAAGGGTGACAGGCACGCGCATACGAGATGGCTCGCATAGTGGGTTTGTCTAGGTTAGAAACCAGCACCAGGCTTTGCACCCGGGAAGGCAAGGAACGAGCAGTAGCAAAATCAGCCACTTCGGTTTCCCGGCTAGAGCGCTGATAGTAGTTTCTTATCCTCCACAAGAGTACAAACACGATTGCCATCATGGCTAGAGCCACCCAGGCACCATGAGTAAACCGCGAGATAGTTACCATCATCAGCACGGTGGCGGTACAGATGAAACCGATCGCATTTACCATCCAACGGCGTCGCAATATTTTCCGGTTCTTTTGAAAAGTCCGCGAACGCAGTTTCGTGTTCCAGTGCCTGAGCATCCCCAGTTGCGAAAGAGTCAAAGAGATAAAAACCCCGATAATGTACATCTCGATTAGTTTGGGTGATTGCGCGTCGGTAACCGTGATCAAAACTGCGGCAACCAAAGCCGGGACGCAGATAACTGGGGAGAGAGAACTTCGGTCTGCCCGCCGAAAAATTTGGGGTGGCAAAAATCCATCTCGGGAAAGAACTTGGGTAAGTTGCGAAAACCAATTAAAGGCACTGTGAGCCGCAAAGATCAAGATCAGCGCGGTAATCACAATGACCAGGGCGGCCATTAAGGGATAACCGGAAAAGATAGTAGCCGCCAGTTGCGCTATCACCGGGGGGACTTCCATGGCAGCAAGTGGCCCATTTACGCTAAGCAATTGGGAGTCAAACGCAGGAACTTTCACTCCCGTCACTTTCGCCAGATGCAGCATGGAAAACATCATTGTCGCGCTGATCAGCGCAAAGACCGCCAGGGTGATCCGCGCGTTTTTAGGGCGTGGTTTCCTAAAAGCAGGCACCCCATTGCTGATCCCTTCTACCCCACTCAAGGCGATGCAGCCTCCTGAAAATGCCCGCAGAAATAGCAGCAATCCTCCCATGCCGGTAAGCCCTGCTTGGTAAGGAGTGGCCTTTAAGATCTCCATCTGTGCCGTCTCCGCGAGCCCCAATGAGCCCCAGGCTTCTTGCAAAAGCCCACAGATAGCTAATAGCGCAATGGCTGCCATAAATAGATAGGCGGGGATGGCAAATAGCTTTCCGGACTCACGCATCCCTGACAGATTCAACAGGGTCAAAACTGCAATTACCGCTACAGAAACTAAAACTTGATGAGTATTGAGCGCCGGAAAGAGCGCACCTACGTAGCTGGCACATACAGATGTAGAAACCGCGATCGTCAAAGAATAATCCACTAACAGCGCACTGACCGTGACCAGAGCGGCAGATTGTCCCAGGTTTTGCCGCGTCACCTCATAGTCTCCGCCTCCACGCGGGTAGGCCAATACTACTTGGCGGTAGGAAATAATCACCACCGCCATGACTGCGAAAACCGCTACTCCTACCCACAGGGAAATACCAGAGGCTACGATTCCTCCTAGCCCTAAGGTCAAGAGAATTTGGTCTGGAGCATAGGAAACCGAAGACAGCGCATTAGTAGCAAAAACTGGGAGGGCATAGCGTTTCGATAGCCCTTCCCGCATGAGCTGGGGCTTACGCAGGGCTGGGGTTTCCCAGCGTTCTTTGTCGTCTTTCACATCCCCGATCATCCCACTATCTAACCAAAACTAATAGTTTCTGCTGGTTTGAAAGCTGAAAATAGCCCAGAAAAGGTTTACGCTACTTGCATGCACTTCGTAGTTTTAGGCTCGGGACGAGTAGGAGCCAGAGTCGCACAGACCTTGGACGAACAGGGGCATTCGGTTGCTATCATCGATTCCAACCCTGATGCTTTCCGTAAACTTCCCACCGATTTTTCGGGACAAAAAGTATCCGGGATTGGGTTCGATCGAGAAGTGCTAGAGCGCGCCAATATCGAGGAAGCTTATGCTTTCGCCGCCATCTCTAACGGGGACAACACCAATATTTTGGCGGCTCGTATCGCGCGAGAAACCTTCGGGATTGACCGGGTGGTCGCTCGGATTTACGATATTCGTCGCGCGGAGATCTACCGCAAGCTGGGGATTAACACTACCTCTCCCGTTTCGTGGACCGCTTCGGAAATGCTGCGCCTAATGCTGCCGGATGATACCCAGCTGGCGTATTCAGACTCGGTTTATCAGGTGAAAATGCTGCGTATTTTCCCCTGTGAAGACTGGGTGGGGGTTTCTTTACAGCAAACCCAAAAACTTCTGGATATCAAAGTGGCCTATATTGGACGCGATGGTGAACCCTATTTCAACCTGTCTACCCTGGTAATCCAAGAAGGTGACGAACTGATTTGTACGGTGCCATCGGGGCGAGCAGAGCAGATAGAGCGGGCTTTCAAACGGCCCCCAGCGCAGGAGGAATAATATGCGGATTGTGATTGCTGGAGCCGGCTCGGTAGGACGCTCTATTGCCCGCGAACTGGTCGCTAATGGTTATGAAGTTACCTTGATCGATAATCATCCTTCCCGCATGGAAGTAGCCTCGATCCCCCAGGCAGACTGGGTATTAGGGGACGCCTGCTCCCTCGATACGCTTTCTAAAGCCGAGATTGGCGAGGCCGACGTAGTAGTTTGTGCTACCGGAAACGACAAAGTGAATCTGGTGGTCTGCCTATTGGCAAGAACCGAGTTCGGGGTGCCAAAGACTGTGGCGCGGGTAAATAACCCCAAGAACGAGTGGCTCTTCGATGACGCTTGGGGAGTGGACGTGGCGGTCTCTACCCCGCGAGTGATGACTGCTCTAGTGGAAGAAGTAGTGTCTGTGGGAATTCCGGTGCATCTGTTCCGCTTCCACACTTCTGACACCAATATGTATTCCCTGACCGTACCCAAAGATTCTGATTTAACCGGGCAGCCCCTGTCTGCCCTCGACCTGCCCCCTTCGGTAGTATTGGCAGCGGTTCTGCGTGATTCGCGCCCCCTCGCTCCCCGCCCGGATACTTTGCTGCAAGGCCTAGATGAACTGCTGATGCTATTTAGTTCTACAGCCGAAGACGATTTAGAGCAGATAACTGCTCTGTTTGCGCCTCCGCCTGAAGAAGTAGCTGATCCGGCGCAAGAAGATTAGTGGTCATTGCCGCGCAACCGTGCGGTTTCGCCGCGCAGTAACGCCCAGTTAAAATAGCCTACCAGGGCAAATGCGGGCAACCCCAGGATCAGCCGGGCCGCTCCCAGAGGTACCAAGAGGTTCGCGTAATACAGGGGTAGCTCCACCGCTAACCGCAAGGTAAAAAGCCCTATCCACAACCAAGTGCAGAGCCGGGAAAGTTCATAAAATTTGCGGGCATCGCCCTGGCGCCAATTGTCTAGTTTGCCGATCGCCCCGGCTACCAGCCAGCCGATAGCCGGTCGGCGAGCCAGAATAGTTACCAGCAACACCGCTGAGTAAATCCCGTTTATCCAAAATCCAAAGGCAAAAAAATTTTCCACCTGACCGCTACGCCAGGCCCAAAATACGCTGATTAGGGTGCCGGCAAGTCCGGCTATCACCTGGCGTAAGCTTTGATGGCGTAGCATCCGAATCGCCCCGAAAATAACCGTCGCTGTCAGCGCCAATATCACTGGCAGTCGCAGCGAATGGGTAAAAGGATAGATCGCCACTATCAAAATGGTGGGCAAGGTAGCTTCTAAGGCTCCTAAAGGCCCCCCGATGGCTTCCCGCATAGAAAACTGCTGCGATTCTAGCTGAGACCCTAGAGCACCGAATTGCCCCGTCAGTGGAGATTCTCTCCGCCTTTCAACCTCCGCAGAAAGGTGCGGGGATTCTGGCTGCTCACCGCGGCTATCACTTGACTCTAAACTACTATTCATTACCGTGAACCGGCTCAATCTGAAAAGTAGGGTTGATAACACAAAGCCCGTTGGAGCGAGCAATAACCGTTCCTTGCACTGCTAGACGAATTCCAGCTTTGATGCCGGGAACACTTTTCCGCCCTAACCACACCACATCTATTGAGCCGGTACCGTCAAATAACGTGGCGGTAAAAGAACCGGCTCCGGTAGGGGCTGGAAAAGTAACCGAACGTAAAACCCCAAATAGGGAGGCTTTTTGTCGCTCAGTTACCTCGCGTACTTGGGAAGCGATATGCGATTGTGCCCCTTCTGGAGCCGCGGGAGTCTTATCGGGGGAAGCCACTACTCACCCATCCCTAACTGCTCAATTAGATCTGCAGACAACTCGATTAGTAACGTTTCTCCCGGTACGTAGGCTTCATTCCCGCGCACTACCTCCATACCGTGTAAGACTGCTAGCAGGCCTTCACGAGCGCTTTCTTCCTCGGCTGCCTGTCCTCTTAAAATCACGCGCAGCAGCCAGCGATCGCCCTCAATCCCCCACAAGAGTAGGGGCATTGCGCCCTCTATAGCAGATTTACCTTCCGGGATAGGACGCGCCAGCACTGCTTCTCCGAAGGGACCGGGAAGCGGGAAAATCTGGTATTCCTCAGCTTTAAGCTGGTCAGCAAGCTCCTGGCGAATTTCATCCCATAGCCCCCCGGAACGTTGCATCGCGAAGGCAGCTAACTGCATCTGCGCAGTTCCCGACACCACTTCTAGTGCCAGGATATTGCCACTGTCGTCTTGAACTGGAAGGATTTGTAATCCCGCGATCATGGGGATCCGCAAAACTCCCAGATCCAAAAATTCGCTGCCTGCCGGTGACTCGCCCTCGTTGTAAGGGCCTTGCTGCTTAGAGATTTGCGCATTACTGACCACCTCGCCCTCACCGGGAGCTGGGGCAAGCTCCCCCGCGGCGTACTCTGCAGAATTAGCGGCTTCCCCCGGCTGGCCGGGGGTATCCATGTCTGCAGCTAGCGGCAAAGATTCTTCTGGAGCTATGCGTTTACGTCGAGAAGGAAATAATCTCATAACGCCAGTTTATTCAGCGCAGTCGAGGCAAACCGGTTTGCCATCAACCGCTCCCGCCAGGCGGGAACGGTGCTGAACTAGGAAGCAAACCGAGCAGGTGAACTCGTCATCTTGCGCCGGAATGACCTGCACAGAAAGTTCTTCACCAGATAGATCAGCGCCAGGAAGTTCAAAATCTTCTGCAGCTGCGTTTTCGTCTTCATCGACTTCGGAAGAACCACTGGCCTCCGCGCGGCGAGCCTTCAGTTCTTCCAGGGAGTCCTGCTCGACTTCTTCTTCATTTTTGCGGGGGGCGTCATAATCTGTTGCCACGGTTCGTCCCTTCTTAAAGTGGTGCTTGAGTCTACAGTTAAATAAACAATAGACGCGGGGATATTAACACTTCAAGCCCTAAAATGCTAGATACGACAGACACACCGCGCCTAATAGGCAAAAAATGCCCCTGAACGTGGCAATCTCTAAGCAAGGGAACGGAGGAACATGAAAGACCTAGAGCTGTTGGGATTGCACCCAGATGGTAATCAGCTGATTCTCAATGATGAGGACGGCACCCGCTATGCTTTGGCCATTACCCAGGAACTACGCGACACGCTACGTCCGGAGCGCCCTAACCTGGAGGCGGTGCCACAAAGTCCGAAGAAAACCGTTCCCCCGCGTAAAATCCAATCCCTGATTCGCGCCGGCAGTACCACCAACGAAATCGCAGATAAATTTGAACTTCCCCTGGCAAAAGTGCAACGTTACGCTACTCCGATTTTGGCGGAGCGTCGCCATATTGCGAATCTGGCGCAATCTTGTCAGATAGGAGGAGAATCAGATTCTCCTCGCTTGGGCGAGCTAGTCGTAGATCGTCTCGCGGCACGGGGGGTTTCTGCAGCTTCTCTGCGTTGGGATGCGGTTCGCGGTGGTAAAGGACCGTGGGAAATCATTTTGACTTTCACTCAAGATGCCCGCGATTTAACTGCCCGTTGGCATATGGAGCCCGGCTCTTCCACCGTTAGTGCTCTTGACCAGGAAGCTACCTGGTTAACCGAGGCTTCCCAACCGGCTTCTAAAGTATCAAGTTTCGAAGAATTTTTCCCCATGTCCTCCCCGGAGGCTACCGCCCCGCAAAAACCTGATACCGGCACGGAAGCACTCTTAGAAGCACTGGCGGCGGCGCGCGGAAAACGTGATACCTCCCCGCAGCTCGACCTGCCCGAAGAAGTCGACCTAGAGGCGTCCTCCGATTTAGAGGAGGAACCGACCGATACGGAGAACAGTACCCCGGCAGAAATAGTTTCCCTTTCCGGCAAGCGCCCAGGATCACCAGCCGCGGAAGAAAACCCGGCTACGCCTCCCTCCGCGCCGCCGCCAAGCGATTTTAGTCCCCCCGGGAAGTCTGCACTGGGAGAAAAATCGACGATCCCGCAGGCGGAGCCAGCCGCGCAACTACCACCAGATAACCGCGGCTCCAACGAGGTATGGGATAGCAGCGAACCTACTTTTGTAGGTAATCTTTCCGAAGCTGAGGCTCTTAATCTGGATTTAACGAGACGCGCTCCCGCAGATTTAGGAAAGAATGAAGCCGAGGCACCTTCTCGCCCGGCGCCCCCTCCCCCCAGCGCTGATCCCGGACAGGAAGCTCTGGTTCTTCCGGGGATGGAAAATGTGGAGGAAAACGATAAAACTATCCTTGCCTCCGGGGAAAATACCGCCAAAAGCAGAGGAAAACATCGGCGTTCTCACCGTAAATCTATTCCCAGCTGGGACGATATCGTCTTTGGCACCAAGCCGCGGTAAAAGCCAGTAAGCCGGTACCGGGATAGCGTCCTGCTGGCTATACCAGGATTAGGGGGATTTCCATCTCTGCCGGGGTTAATGATCCGTGTACTCCCACCATTTGTAGAACTCCCCGACTATGGAAACGAGAATCTACAAATTGATAGTTTTCCTTCGCAAAAATGGTGAAGTCCCCGATACGATCAGGTTCACTAATATCACCGTACGCCTGGCGGTAATCAGCTATTATCTGGCCACGCCCGGCAAGTAGTTTTTGCCACTGTGCGAGAACCTGCGCCTTAGGAGCCTTCCGGGTGCGATTACCGGCGGGATCCTCACCTAAACATTTTTCCTTAAGGTGAATATGGAGGGCGCGCGGCTCCCCGGAGATCGCTGCCACCTGGGAGGCGAGCGCTGATTCTGCTATATCAACGGTGGAAGCATCATTAACATTCACCATGCCGTGATCTGCGGTTATCGCCATCAGCACGTCATCTGGTAACTGCGCACGCAATTCGGAAAGAGCCCGGTCAATCGTCTCTAGTTCTTGCAACCACCGGGGATGCGACCATCCCAGATTATGTCCCCAATGATCAAGTTGTGACCAGTAAAGATATACGTAGTCAGCCTCCTGTTTGCAGGCAGTAGCTGCCTGGGCGCAACGCTCGGAAAGCTTCGTAGAAACTTTTAAGTTCGCGTCACGCAAAGTGATTTCACTAAGCTTAGATCCCACAAAGTCAGGCGGGACTAACGCTACAGATTCCAGAGAGGCATTACGGGCATAAGTAAAATGGGTCGGCTGGTCGCACCAGGATTGAGCCGAGCGCCCATAGCCTTCAAAAGTTATAAGGTTGAGGACGCGTCTAGCAACCGGATCCCAACACTGATACCCCAGCATCCCGGTTTGGGCAGGTGAAAGACCGGTATGAAGGCTGGTGAGAGCAGCTACCGTAGTAGACGGGACGCAGGTTCGCAGCGCTTGCCCTAGCGTGTCTGAGGCCTGCGTGAGATACGGGCGCATAAAGGGGAGATGGCCGCGCCGCGACAAGAGCAGCTGCTGCCCCATGCCATCAATGACTACTAGGCATAGCCGGCGCTTATTTTCCCCGATTAGTGGCCGTAACTCCGCCGAAAACTTGGTTTCTTCCCGCCAGCTAAGCGCCCCGAACAGCGTGGGTAAAATATCCCATATTCGCATTCCAGTAGTGGTTTTCTCACGGTGACCCATACCTCTTATCTTCTCATATCCGCGAGCCGAATCTGACTAGTGCCCCGTTTTTTGTTTTGATATTAGGGTGAGCGAAAAGTCGAATGAACCCCGTCAGCCTGATCTGTTTTCTGCAGCCCTGCCTGCAGCGGATGCCCTCGACCAGCCAGACCTGAAAGAAAAACGGGTAAGCTCGCCCTCGAAAGCTGTGGCTACCCGCCCGCCACGGAAAAAAGCGACCCCTTCCTCCCCCGAACCGGTAGCGGAAAAAATTACTCATATTGATGTTTCCGAGGAAATGCGCACTTCCTTCCTGGAATACGCCTATTCGGTGATTTATGCACGCGCCCTGCCCGATGCCCGGGATGGTTTAAAACCGGTACAGCGGCGCATCGTCTATATGATGAGCGAAATGGGGCTCTGGCCTAATAAGGGGCATGTGAAAAGCTCTCGCGTGGTGGGCGAAGTTATGGGTAAGCTCCACCCTCACGGGGACAGCGCTATTTATGACGCGATTGTGCGCCTGGCGCAAGACTTTAACCTGCGGATGCCGCTGGTAGATGGACATGGAAACTTCGGTTCTCTAGATGATGGTCCGGCCGCGGCGCGCTATACGGAAGTGCGGATGGCTCCAACCGCCCAAGATATGGTGTCCAATCTCGATGAGGACGTCGTAGATTTTGTACCCAACTACGATAATCAGTTCCTGCAGCCAGCAGTGCTGCCAGCGGCGTTTCCAAATCTATTGGTTAACGGCGCGAACGGAATTGCCGTGGGAATGGCCACCTATATAGCTCCCCACAACCTGGGAGAAACCGTGGCCGGCGCGATTCATCTGTTAGAAAACCCGGAGGCTACCACCGAAGATTTGATGCGTTTTATTCCCGGCCCGGATCTGCCAGGCGGGGGCATTATTGTGGGACTGGACGGTATCCGCCAAGCCTACGAAACCGGGAGGGGAATCTTCCGCACCCGCGCTAAGACCTCGATTGAGCGAGTTAGCGCCCGGAAGATGGGGATTGTGGTCACCGAGCTGCCCTATATGGTGGGCCCGGAAAAAGTGATTGAAAAAATCAAGGACGGGGTACAAAAAGGCCGGTTAAAGGGGATTTCCGCGGTCACTAACTTAACGGACCGCGAACATGATCTACGCCTAGTTATCGAAGTAAAATCCGGTTTTAACCCGGAGGCAGTGCGCGCTTCCCTTTTCAAACACACTCCCATGGAAGATTCTTTCGGGATTAACGCGGTAGCGCTGGTAGATGGGCAGCCGCGCACCTTGGGTCTAAAAGAAATGCTGCAAGTGTTCTTAGATCACCGGATGGAAATCGTGATGCGCCGCAGCCAGTATCGCCTGCGTAAACGGCAAGAAAGGCTGCATTTGGTACGCGGCCTGCTGATCGCAGTCCTCGATATCGATGATGTTATACAGATTATTCGTGCCTCCGAGGACTCCGCCCAGGCAAAATCTCGCCTAATAGAGGCTTTTGACTTAGATGAAGTACAAGCTGAACACATCCTGTCCCTGCAACTACGCCGGTTAACAAAGTTTTCTCGTCTGGAGTTAGAGGCCGAGCGCGACCGTTTGACCGCAGAAATCGCCGAATTGGAAGCCCTGATTGCCTCGCGAGAAAAACGCCAAGAGCTGGTGGCGAGCGAGCTGCGGGAAGTAGCTCAAAAACGCTCCGATCCTCGGCGGACGGTACTGCTGGAAGAAGAGGGCGCTGCCCAGTTAACGGCCGATCAAGATACCCCCTTGGAGATCCCGGATGAGCCGGCAACCGTAGTCTTAGGGGCAAGCGGCCTAGTGGCACGTTTCCCCGGGCATGAAGCTTTATCTACTGACCAGGGGCGCGAGCCTTGGGATACCATTATTTCTACTGCCCTTACCACCGCCCGCAGCCAGGTGGGAGCGGTTACTTCCCAGGGGACTTTATATAAACTAGCTGCCCTGGAAGTACCAGCTTTGGTGCGTTCGGCAGCGGCGCCCTCTCTGCGCGGTACCCCTCCGATTTCGCGGCTACTGAATTTAGAGGACGGCGAGGAAGTAGTGGGGCTAGTTCCCCTAGATGAGGACGGTCCTACCTGGTGGGCAGCCACGGCTGGCGGGGTGATTAAACGGATCCGTCCCCAGGTGTTGGCTACCCAGGACTCTTATTCCATAATCACGCTGGACTCCGGTGATCAGGTGGTGGCCGCGGGCAGTGGCAGCGATGAGGGTGCCTTTGTACTGATTTCTGCGGCGGCGCAACTGCTGCGTACCCCGGCAGATAAAGTACGTCCTCAAGGACGCACTGGCCAAGGTATTTCCGGGATGAAACTTTCTGAGGGCGACCAAGTAATCGCCGCCGCTTTGGTTAGCGTCGACGCCTTAGAATCTTCCCTGGTGGTAACGGTAGCGGGGATTGCAACTTCCGAGCCAGGCAGCGGACAAACCAGCGCCAAAGTCACTCCCCTGTTGCAGTATCCCCAGAAAGGACGCGCCGGACAGGGAGTGCGTTGTCAACGTTTCCTAAAGGGTGAAAGCCGCTTGGCATTGGCCGCGATTACTGCCACTCCCCCGCGCGCCCTCAGCAAAGACGGCTCCCCTCTTTCTTTACCGGAGCAAACTGATAAACGGGATGCATCCGGGAGCGGATTAAAGCGGCAAATCTACTTCTTAGGGTAATACTGAGGTGCCTTTTCGAGCACCGGGTGATCCTTAAAAGCTAGCTACTGGAGTTAGCGTCCTCTTTCGAGGCCGGAGTTTCGATCGCGTATTGGGTGGAGGTACCGATAACTTTAAACCCTGCCTCTAAAAATAGATGCCGGGTGGCGGGGTCGGCAGTCTCGGGCAGTAACGCTCCCACGGTGGCGAATCCTTGTTTTTTAAAAGCCGTCAGTACCGCCGCGATTAGCGATTTTAGAATCGCTTCGTTTTCCCACCCCGGAAGGAGTCCTAGTAAATCGATATAGCCTTGTCGATTCCCTACCGCGGTCCAATCTTGCCGATAGATAGAAGACAGTACGAAGCCAGCAATCTCGGAGCGATCCGTGGTTTTATCTAGCGCCACGAAAGAACAGTCCGGGGTGAATGCTCCGCGGCGGGTAGTCCAATCCTCTGAAGTGTATCCCGCCCCGGCTTTCCGCTTTTCCAAGATCCGGTTGACAGCTTGCCGTAACAGGTCATCGAGTTCTTTGTCCCAGGTGACGATCTGGAACGGATAGGAAAGCGCAGGCACTTCGATTGAGCGGGACAGATCCCGAGAGACATCCACGAAGGAATCGGTTTGCGTATAACCGGCATCTACCAGTAATTGTGACAGTTCCGGGGCAATATCTTCCACATAAAATAGCGCCCGCCCGGGACGGGAATGGTCTAACAAGGCTCGTGCCTGATCTCTTTGCCAGGATATGGAGGCGCGTCCCAGTCCTTGGCCGCGGTAGCGCGGATCTACCCCGCCCTCACAAACCACTTCGTTTAACAGTAACCGCGGACGTACCTGCGCATAGGCAACCAGGTTGTTTTCTGAGCCAAAGGCACCGATGGTACGCCAGCTGGAGGGCGCGGCAAAAAACTCTTCTACTTCAGAAATTGCGGTTCGAAAGGGCGGATTGTCGAACTCTTCGATCCGGTGGATCAGGCTCCCCATTTCCGCCACGTTATCGGGACCGAGCTTGCGCCAGGAAAAGTTTCCGCTGCCTGCCGGCAATGACCATGCGGGTACTTCCATTACAGCTCCACCGTATAGATCATGCGTGCCCCGGCCAGCTGAAAATCACAGGCGGTACATACCCGGGACAGATCACCTAGTTTTGGATAGTTATCCTCGGCGAAGACTTGTTTATAGCCGGAATCCGCGCATGCTATAAGTACTTGGGAAAGTACTTGTTTCAGCACCGCATAATCGGCGCCATGACTATCGGCATTTCGCCGGTCATCGCCAAAAATATCGACGGCTACTGCCGGAATTATTTGGTTCGATGCCCCCTCGGATTCAAGGCAGCTACTTTGGTAAAGATTGCGGTAAACCACCAGGCAATACGCCAGCACCCGCCCGGAGCTCATAGAGATAGCTACGAAAGAAAGATCAGGAGCCAGGTTCGCTACTACCCGCCCCCACCAGCGGGAAGCATCTCCTTTGGCAGCATATAGCCGGGCAGAATTTGCAACATGTAGGGCTTTTATTTCTTCCCATTGATCCGGCGAGAGGCGCCGGGCAGAAACTATCCGCACGTCTTTAATAGGAAACTTTCCGGGCAGCTCAGCCAGGGTGGCAGGAGCGAGATGGTGAGAAAAAACTTTAATCGTGCGTTGCGCCGAGAACCCGGCAGCCGCATAAAGCATGCGGCGATCTCCGGCGCGTTCATCAACCACGTTTCGGATTTGGGCGGGGCGTTCATAGTCTTCGCCATAGTAATCCAGCATCAGTTCCCGAGCCCGCACATCTTGCCAGGCCAGTAAAGCTCTGCCGATTCCGCGTCCTCGCCAATGCTCAGCAGTGACCGCGAACAGGTCGGCACGGGCATAGGTTTTTTCATCTGGCTGCAGGGTGACTGACCCGAAAGCCGCCAGGTTGCCGCGGGAATCTAGACCGATCAGGCAGTCTTGCAGTTCCGGATGACTCAGTGCCTGGGTCAAGCGGGTGATTTCAGCCTCGGAAGTAGGGCGCGCGGGATGGGAGTGCTGTTCGGTTAGGTGGATCAGTTCCCGGATTTTCCAAGAGTCAGTTTCGCGCGAGGGTCGCCAATATAATCCCAGGTGTGCCGGGGGTACCGGGGCAGCTGGCAGGCTCCCTAGCCTTTCGCGCAAAGTTGACATGTTTTTATCTTAACGGGGGTCCAGCGGCAAACCGAAACTTTTACGCATCAATCTGTTCTGCCGCTAACTCATCAGCACCGGCCACGATAAACTCCCGCCGCGGCGCCACTGTCGATCCCATGAGCAGCTCGAAAATATTTTCGGCTTGTTGCAGCGCTTCTTCATCGGCAAAAGTAATTTGCCGCAACATCCGTTTGCCGCGCTGCATGGTGGTTTCCGCCAGCTGCGAAGCATCCATCTCCCCCAGGCCTTTATAACGCTGGATAGGCTCTTTATATTTGCGTCCACTCTTGGCGAGGGCGCGTAGGCGCTGATGTAGTTCGTCCTCGGAATAGGTATAAATAATTTCTTTCTTTTTCCGCCCTTGAGCGGGGATTTCGATCCGATGTAGCGGGGGCACTGCCGCATAGACTCGCCCGGCAGCAATCAGGGGACGCATATAGCGGAAGAATAGGGTGAGCAGCAGGGTGCGAATATGCGCGCCATCTACATCGGCATCGGTCATCATAATCACTTTGCCATATCTGGCCGAGTCCAGATCGAAGCTGCGCCCGGAACCGGCCCCGATTACTTGAATAATCGCTGCGCATTCGGCGTTAGACAGCATATCGGAGGTAGAAGCTTTTTGGGTGTTGAGGATTTTTCCGCGAATCGGCAGTAGCGCCTGAAAATCCGCGGAGCGTGCCTGCTTGGCGGTACCTAGTGCCGAGTCGCCCTCCACGATAAATAGTTCGCAGTCCTCAACTTTATTGGAGCGGCAATCCGCGAGTTTGGCCGGTAGCGAGGAGGTTTCCAAAGCATTTTTACGCCGAGAAATCTCTTTTTGATGCCGCGCGCTCACTCGCGCCCGCATCTCCCCCACTACCTTTTCCATCAGGGCAAATACTTGCTGTTTGTCATCGCGTTTAGTGGAAGAGAACTTCTTCTCCAGCCAGGAGCTAACTGCGCTGGACACCGCCTGACGCACCTGGGGAGTGCCTAATACTTCCTTGGTTTGCCCCTCGAACTGGGGTTCGGGCAACCGCACGGTCACCACCGCGGTCAGCCCCGCCATCACGTCCTCTTTTTCAATTCGGATCTTGGCTTCTTTTTGGGTCAGTTTCAGGCGCTTCGATTTCTTATTTTTATCGATCTGGCTGCGCAGCACCCGTACCAGGGCGTTTTCGAACCCCATAATGTGAGTGCCGCCCATGGGAGTGGCCACGATATTTACGAAGGAGCGCTCTATAGTGTCATAGCCATTACCCCAACGCAGGGCAATATCAATATCGCAGGTGCGTTCGACTTCGACCGGGCGCAAATGCCCAGTCTTCTGGTCTAGCTGTTGCACAGTTTCACTGTAGGTGCGCTGGTCGCGGATACACCAGGTATCTAAGATTGCCTGATCGGGGGCGAGGAAGTCCACGAAGTCTTCGGTTCCGCCCTCGGCTTTAAAAGATTCTTCTAGGGGTTCTTCCGGGCGTTCATCGCGGCAAATAATAGTTAGTCCCGGAACTAGGAAAGCGGTTTGACGCGCGCGTTCTAGCAGGTGTTCCCAAGAAAATCCAGTGGACGCAGTTTTGGGAAAAATCTGGAAATCTGCCCAAAAACGCACCCGGGTCCCGGTCTTTTTCTTAGGAGCTTTCCCCACTACCTTCAGTTTGGATTCCTTAGTGAAGGGCTTAAACGGCGAGGTAGGGGTGCGGGATTCGGTGTCGTCGAACTCTCCGGGTTCCCCCCGCAGGAAAGACATTTGATAGGTTTTCCCGCCCCGATCTACCTGCACATCTAGGCGAGCCGAGAGGGCGTTAACTACCGAGGCGCCCACCCCGTGCAAGCCGCCAGCGGCGCCATAAGAGCCGGTACCGAACTTTCCACCCGCGTGTAGCTTGGTGTAGACAACCTCCACCCCAGATAGTCCCACCCCGGGGACTTCATCGACGGGGATACCGCGGCCATTATCTGCTACTGAAACCGAATGATCATCGCCGATAATGACCTCGATCTGGTCACAGTAGCCTTCGAGGGCTTCATCGACTGAGTTGTCGATAATCTCCCACAGGCAGTGCATCAGCCCGCGATGATCGGTGGATCCGATATACATACCGGGACGCTTGCGAACTGCGTCCAGTCCTTCTAATACCGACAGATGCCGGGCGGTGTAATCCGATTTCGTCTTGAGTGTCACCCTCCTAGTTTAAGGGGTGCCACTTTTAGGGTCGCTAGCGGCTTTCCGACCGCGAGTGATTGTGAGGCACTTCCCGCAGAGCTGCCAGGAAATAATCTAAGGTTTTAGAGTTACGGTTTTAGCTCAGGCTAAATACCAAGCACTTTTCTTTCTTCTTTCCATTGGCAAATCCGCACCCTAGCGGGCGCGAGAAAGCGAAGTCAGAGGCGCGTTTTCGGCCTCCTCTAAATGCAGCTGCGAAGTGTTATCCACGATTTCGGCGCCGCTAGCACGCAAAGCCGGCACTAGAGCATGGGCATGATGGGCGCAGAAAAACAGATTGCCGGCCTCCAGGCGGGCAAGAACCCACGCCTGCGCTCCGCAGGTATCGCAACGATCAGTCGCATCAAAAACATAGGTTTGCTCACTCATGCCTTCATTGTCTACTGCGCCCTCAAGGAAGTCACGCCCAGCGCTCCAGCTTTCGCGTCTGGCAAAACTAAACCGCCGTCCTTGCATTTGGCAAGGACGGCGGAAAGTTCAAAGCGTGGCGGCGACCCTAATCCAGGTAGTCGCGTAGCACCTGGCTGCGGGAGGGGTGACGCAACTTCGACATAGTTTTGGATTCGATCTGGCGGATACGTTCACGAGTCACCCCGTAAACTTTGCCGATCTCATCCAAAGTCTTAGCCTGGCCATCACCGAGACCAAAACGCATCGACACTACCCCGGCTTCGCGCTCCGACAAGGTGTCGAGGACGCGGCGCAACTGTTCTTGCAACAGGGTGAAGCTGACTGCATCGGCAGGCACAACTGCCTCCGAGTCTTCAATCAGATCCCCGAATTCGCTGTCGCCGTCCTCGCCCAAAGGCGTGTGCAAAGAAATCGGTTCCCGCCCGTACTTTTGGACTTCCACCACTTTTTCAGGCGTCATATCCAGCTCTTTAGCGAGTTCTTCGGGAGTAGGTTCGCGACCCAAATCCTGCAGCATCTGCCGCTGTACCCGCGCCAACTTGTTGATTACCTCTACCATGTGGACGGGAATCCGGATAGTACGCGCCTGATCGGCCATCGCGCGGGTGATCGCTTGGCGAATCCACCAAGTCGCATAGGTTGAGAACTTATACCCCTTGGTGTAATCGAACTTTTCAACTGCGCGAATCAAACCTAGGTTACCTTCTTGAATCAGATCCAAGAACAACATTCCCCGGCCGGTGTAGCGTTTCGCCAGCGACACTACTAGCCGCAAGTTTGCTTCTAGCAGGTGATTTTTAGCGTGCTGGCCATCAATCGCCAAGGAATGCAAGTCCCGGCGCATCTTAGAAGTCAGATTTTCCGATTCGGTTTCTAACTGATGCTGGGCATACAGACCCGCCTCAATCCGCCGCGCCAAATCAACTTCTTCCGCCGCGTTTAGCAACGCGACCTTGCCGATCTGTTTTAAGTAGTCCTTTACCGGATCTGCAGTCGCCCCCGCGACCGTGACTCGTTGCGCCGGTTCATCAGTTTCATCAGAATCAGAAACGGTGAAGGAATTGCCTTTTTTCTTCCCTTTGGCATTGGCCTTTGCCTGGGCAATCGCCTTATTTAAGCCTTCGATGGCATTGGCGGGAGCAGATTCTTCCTCGTCCCCTTCTTCATCGTCATCTTCTTCGGGTTCGCGATCCTCACCGTGTTTTTCGTCATCTTCCTCGTCCTCGTCGTCATCATCAAGTTCCGATGCGAGGTCGATTTCTTCTTCATCGTTTAAATCTTCATCACCCGGCTCGACCGCGTCTTCGTCAACCTCGTCAACCTCGGCGGCATTTTCTAGCAGCTCTTGGTCTTCTTCTAGCTCCTCGAACTCAGCTTTTTTAGCGCGCGCAGTGGTTTTCTTCGGGGCTGTCTTCTTTGCCGCTGCGGTTTTCTTAGCGGTAGTTTTCTTCGCACTAGTCTTCTTAGCTGCGGCTTTCTTCGCTGCCGTGGTGGTCTTCTTAGCTGCTGCCGCGGATTCGGCTGTCTTGTTAGCTGCGCTCTTTTTCGCAGCAGACTTCGCCGCCCCCGTCTTCTTAGTCGCAGTCGTCTGCTTAGCAGCACTGGTTTTGCTGGCAGCGGTAGTTTTCTTAGTAGCTTTCTTCCCGGCACTAGCTTTACTGCCCGCAGTCTTCTTGGTGGCAGTCCTAGTGGACGCGGTCTTTGCGGGCTCCGCCTTTTTGGCAGCAGTAGTTTTCTTTGCCGCAGTACTGGTTTTACTAGCGGTAGCCTTCTTGGCTGGCGCTTTGGTGGAAGTGGTCTTTTTTGCCCCTGTCGTCTTCTTAGCGTCACTAGCCTTACTGGTAGTCGCCTTCTTAGCCGACGCGGTCTTGCTGGCTACCGCAGTCTTCTTCGTGGTAGCAGTTTTCTTGGCAGTGCTTTTAGCGGTCTTCTTAGGAGCAGATTTTCTAGCGGTAGTAGCTTTCGAGGGAGTTTTCGCGCTAGATTCAGATTGAGCAGGTTGAGGAGTCACAGCGACCTTTCCTGATTTCTAAACGATTTCACAGAGAATGCTCAATAATTATAATTCAATACCACACTTTCTAGCACAAATCTAGAGGATTTTTCGCGGCTAGAGGAGAACCGATAAGGAAAGAGAGTAACCAGCGATGCCCAGTGCCCCAGAGTTTTCCACTCAAATCAATCAGCTATTACCGCTGGCGTGGCAAGCCGGGGTATCCCGCTGGCAAGAGCTAACGGGAATAGCAGAACTATTTGAAGTAGGTCTGGCAGCTCTTAAAGGTGGAAAACGTACCCGGGCACGCCTGGCCTACACCGGCTGGAAAGCGATAACTGCCAGCAATGATACCCCGGCAAAACCCGTACTCGACCTGGGAGTAGCCCTGGAGATATACCAAGCCAGCGCCCTCGTTCATGACGACATTATTGATAACTCTCCCCTGCGCCGCGGTAAAGACGCATCCCATATCAGTTTCGCGAAAAGGCATTTAGCGGAGCAACGCCGCGGCGATCACCAAGAATATGGGCGGCTAGCGGCAATCCTCTTAGGAGATCTGCTGCTCTCAGTGGCCGACCAGTGTGCTTTCGAGGTCGCCGCCACCGCCAAAGACCCGGACGCATTCTTCGCTAACTGGACGGAAATGACCCGCGAGGTTGCCGCCGGACAGTACCTGGATCTACGTCTCGAAACTGATGAGCTTGACCCCGCCCATGCGCGCGAACAGATTTTAACGGTTATTCGTCACAAATCCGGACGCTACTCGGTGGCGCACCCGCTCACTCTCGGAGCCCGCCTGGCCGGAGCTAGCCCCGAGCAGCTAAAAACCCTCTTCACGATCGGGGAATATTGGGGAATTGCTTTTCAGCTTTGCGACGATGAACTCGGCGTTTTTGGCGATCCCAGCCAAACCGGTAAACCTGCGGGTGGCGATCTAACCGAAGGGAAAAAGACGGTCCTGTGGTCCCTAGCGGAACAGTTACTTAACGAGGACGCGCGCGCGAATTTACATCAGGTTCTCGGTAACCGCGCCGCCTCTAAAGAACAAATCTTGGCAGTAACTGACGCCCTACATAGCCAGGGGGTCAGAGACCAGCACCGCCAGCTAATCACCGAATATGCCGCTAAAGGTGACGCCCTGGTAGCTAGTGGCGAGTTTGATAATGCGGGTCGCGTGGCTCTCCTGCGTTTAGGACGCGCCCTAGTGGAACGGGAATCCTAAAGCTGCGAGCCTAAATTGCTTGCATAGCAGCTACCGCATTCACTTTGCTGTGGCTGCCGGCTCGCAATAGGTCAATAGGCCGCTGTCCATCCAATAGGGGCTGGGCAGCTAGTACCCACTCGGTTGCCTCTTGAACAGTAAAACCGCCATCTAACAAGGTGAGCATCGTTCCTGGCAGGCGTTCTACGAGAGTCCAGCCCTCGGGGGTTTCCAGAAGCGATTCGGCTACTACCTGTAGTTTCCCTTGCTCATCCGGGAGGGCTAACAAACGGTGCTCATTGAGGAGCCGGTGCGCACGAGTAACTTTTACCCCCAGGCGCTCGGCAACTTGCGCGAAACTGATCATATCCATGGTCTAACCCTATCCGAGAGGGCAAGCCGACTCCTATCCGCGCCGCCTACCGCCAATACCGCCGCCTCCCGCTAGGATTGCCTTATGAGAAACGATCCGGAAGCCAGCAGCCACGCTAGCGAGACCCCACAGGATTCGTCTATCTCGCGTGCAGAGGGCGATGCTACTAGTCAGATTCCGGAAATAGGCCACAGCGCCACTGACGAAGACCATATGATAAATCGCCTGATCGATGGGCGTTACCGGATAGTGAAGATTATTGATACCGGCGGGATGGCCAGCGTTTACCGGGCTCATGATGAACGCTTAGGGCGAGATGTAGCGCTAAAAATGATGCACCCGCACTTGGCGAATACCGCCTCCCTGGTGGAACGGTTTGAGTCGGAGGCTCGGTCGGCGGCTCGCCTGATGCATCCGGCAATTGTGCAGATTTTTGATCAGGGATCTTGGCGGCGCCGCCCCTACCTAGTGATGGAGTTTATTAACGGCCCCAATTTGCGACAGCTCCTTTCTCAAGAGGGCACTTTACCTTTAGGGCGCGCCCTCGAGATTACCGAACAGGTATTACAGGCTCTGCAGACTGCCCATGAAATGCAGATTATTCATCGCGATATTAAACCGGAAAATATTCTGCTCACTCCTTCCGGACAGGTAAAAGTGGCCGATTTTGGACTTGCCCACGCGGTTAACCAAGCTACCGGCACCACTACCGGATCGGTGATGGGAACGGTTACCTATCTGGCGCCAGAACTTATTTCCGAGACTACTTCAGATGCCCGCTGCGATGTGTATTCTGTGGGAATCATGGCCTATGAACTGATCAGTGGACTGCCACCTTTCCAAGGGGATACCGCGATTCGTACTGCCTGGCAACACGTGAGCGAGGATGTTCCCCCGCTTTCAGGCCAGGTGCCGTGGATTCCTAGCGAAGTCGATGATCTGGTAGCGGCGCTTACCGCGCGCAATGCCCAGGATCGTCCGGTAGATGCCGGAGCTGCTCTACAGCTGGTTAAGGCGGTTATAGATTGCCTTAGCCCCGAGCTGCTTCAGCGCCGCGCGCAACGCCCGGCGAGTGGGACTTCAGAAAAAGAAACTGAACGTACCCCGCTAGGCAAAGGGGGCACTGCCCGGCTACCTGTCTTGCCAATGGCCTCTCCGCAGGTGCCTGCGGCTCCGATTCGTCCTCATAACCCTAACTTGCCTGCAGATAATCCTTCCGCCTCGACTCCCTCTCACCCGGAAAAATCGCTAACCGTGGTCGAAAGCGCGAATCCCCACGCCCCCTCGGAGCCTCCTACCGACCAGGGAAAGAAAAAACGCTGGATGGCAGCAATTATCACTGGGATTTTAGTGATTGCGGCAGCTCTAGCAGGCTGGTATTTCACTTTGGGACCGGGAGGGCGCGTCCCAGTACCTAATGTGGAAGGCAAGACCGTGGCGCAAGCGCGGGAAATGCTGATAAAAGCCCAGTTTAAGGTGGAGACTAAACGGGAATATTCCGACACTGTCGCTGCCGGTAAAGCTACGCGCACTAATCCTAAGGCCGGAGAAAAAGCTAAAAAGAAATCACAGGTAGAGTTATATATTTCTCGAGGTATTGAATATGTGAAAGTGCCGGATCTTCGGGGTAAGGAGGGCGCTGAAGCGGGGAAGCTGCTCAAAGAGGCAAAGCTGAAGCTCACTGGCAGCAATGAAGAATATTCCGATGATATAGGAAAAGGGAAAATTATCGCTACCGATCCAGAAGCGGGCACCACCTTACGTCACCACAGCGGAGTGAAGGTAACGGTTTCAAAAGGTAAAGAGCCGATCACTCTCCCGGATTTTGCGAGCAAGAGCGAAGAAGAAGTCGCGAAAACCTTAAGTGATCTCAAATTGGAGATGGCTAAAACTACCGAGTTTTCGGATTCGGTTCCGCGCGGACAAATCATCGGACAAGAACCGGCAGCGGGAACTACGGTTTACCATCACGATCAGATAAAAGTCCGGGTTTCCCAAGGGCCAGAAATGGTGGAGGTACCTAACGTGACTGCACTGTCCATGGGACAGGCAAAAAAGAAATTAACCGATCTCGGCTTCCAGGTACAGGTGCAAAAACAACTGCTGGGGATCTCTCCCAACCGAGTTTATTCCCAATCCCCGGCTGGGGGCACCAAGTTAAAGAGCGGATCCACGGTCACTTTAACCTACGTTTAAGCCGGTTTCTCTCGAGGGCGACCTAGCTGCTCAAAGATCGTTCGTTGGGGCGGCCTGCGAGTGCGAACCAGGCGGTCTTATACCGTGTATCCCCAGGGCTCTAGGGGTGCGCGCAGGGGATTACCTAAAGTGTCGTGCCGCTTTTGCAGCATCTCTGCCACTTGGAATGCCAATTCCAGAGATTGCTGGTGATTAAGCCGGGGGTCTACCAGGGTTTCATAGCGATTCTTTAAAGAATCTTCGGTCAGGTGTTCGCTGCCCCCGATCACTTCGGTAACGTCATCTCCGGTCAGTTCCACATGGATTCCGCCGGGGATCGTCCCCGCTTCCTGATGCGCGGTAAAGAACTTAGCTACCTCTTGCAGGATGCATTCAAAGCTACGAGTTTTATAGCCAGAGGAGGAGCTAATAGTGTTGCCATGCATGGGATCACACATCCAGGTAACCGGACGTCCGTCACGCAGCTGTGCCTCCAAAAGTGCGGGTAAGGCAGCCTCTAATTCCTGCGACCCCATGCGAGTAATAAAGGAAAGACGCCCCGGTTCGGCCTCGGGATTGAGCTTATCTTGCAAGCGCGCTAAATCATCTCCGGTGGCGTTAGGGCCGATTTTTACCCCGATCGGATTGGCCACTTGCGATAGTTGCTCCACGTGGGCTCCATCTAGCTGCCGAGTGCGCTCCCCGATCCACAGGAAATGCGCCGAAGTGTCATACAGTTCACCTGTACGCGAATCCACCCGGGTCATTGCCTGTTCGTATTCTAAAAGAAGAGATTCGTGGGCGCTATAAAAATCTACGGTACGCAGCTCATCGGCGTTGACGCCGGCGGCATCCATAAAGGAAATCGCGCGATCAATATCAGAGGCTAGCGCGTCAAAGCGTTTATAGGCCGGGTTAGAGATAAAACCCCGGTTCCATTCATGAACCCGATGCAAGTCGGCATAACCACCTTGGGTAAATGCCCTAATCAAGTTCAAAGTAGTTCCCGAACGCGTATAGGTATCTAGCAGACGTGCCGGGTCTGGGCGGCGCGCCTCGGGGGTGAACTCGAAGGAGTTAACCGCATCCCCGCGGTAGGAAGGTAAGGTAACTCCGTCGCGGGTTTCGGTGTCGCTGGAGCGAGGCTTGGCATATTGACCAGCCATTCTCCCCATTTTTACAATCGGCAAAGAGGCTCCATAGGTAAGCACAATCGCCATTTGCAAGATAGTTTGGATTTTTAGCCGTACCCGATTCGCGGTTGACTCGGCAAAAGTTTCCGCACAGTCCCCACCGGTGAGGACGAAGGCTTTGCCCTGGCTGGCTTGCCCTAATAGTTCCTTCAGGGCATCTACCTCGCCCGCAAACACCAAAGGAGGACGAGTGCGCAGGTCAGCTAATTTTTCTTGCAGCTGTTCCTGGTCTGGATAGTTGGGCTGCTGGTTTGCCGGGCAACCCCGCCACGAATTCAGCGCTCTAGTTGTTTTCTCGTCCACGAACCCCACCCTAGTAAGTTTTGGATTTTAAGACGAATAAGTCCGTAAAACGAACTTATTTCCCCCAGGAGAAGGTATCCCCCACTTTTCATGCTTCCGGTTATCTTTGATAGTTAATGCGGAGCAAATAGCTGCCTACCCGCCAGCTGGATCTGCCAGCAGAATTTCTTTGGCTCTCGCTGCTGGCGGCAGCGAGAGCCAAAGAACTTAAAGCACCAGGAATATCAGTGCTAATTCACTCGACAGATAGAGCGAGCTAAAAGCACTAACTAAACCTTAGGCAGGCTCTACTTCCTGCCCGATTTCCTTCATCATGTCCTGGAACCAGGGGGTATTAATATCGAAGGCTTTACCGCCCTTGATCCGCGAGAAGGCGATTGAGCTCAAAACATCGCCATTTTCTTCATCATGCCCGATCAAGCCTGGTTTACCTTCCAGCGCACACTGCACCGCATAATCGGTCATGGACTTGATCAGCCGCAGATCCTCAACGCCCGCCGCAGAAGCACGCGAGAAGTAACCCGATTTTTGCACCATCACCTTTTCTGCTCCGATCCGCTCGGCAAATTGGCGCGCAAACCACTGACCGGGATTGATCTTGTCTAGCTGCACGTGGCCGAAGGGATCGCGCGGAACTGTCTCTCCCGCCTGTTCCATCTGTTCCACGATTTCGCTGACCCCCGCGCCCTCGGACAGGAAAATATTAACGTTCCCGACCTCATCCATTACCTTGCGCAAGCGAGCAGCCTCGCCCTCAATATCGATATGTGCCTCAGGCACAAAAATGGCGTGAATATCGCGAGATTCGCGAGTCAGTCCCATAGAAGGCAGCCATTCTTTCTTATCCAAAAGTTTGCGATAGGAACGGGCAGTGGCTGCCGTCAAATAACCACAGTTACGTCCCATGACTTCGTGAATAATCAGTTCCCGCGGGTTGGACTGGCATTCAGCGATCACATGTTCAGCGTAAAGCGCCCCGTTATCAGCCGCGGTCCAAGCACCCAGGGACTGTCGTACCGGAATCACGTCGTTATCAATAGTCTTGGGTAGCCCCACCACGGTCAACTCGTAGCCGTGTTCATGCAGGTAATGCGCCAAATCTGCCGCGGTGGTGTTAGTGTCATCGCCACCGATAGTGTGCAGCACATTTACCCCGTCTTCTACCAGCCGGTTTGCCGCAACCTCTAGCGGGTTAGCGCCCTCTTTAACTAGGCCGCGCTTTACCAGATCCTCAGTGTTAGTAAGCTTCACCCGCGAGTTACCAATCGGGGATCCCCCATATTGATGCAATAGACCAGCATTTTTGCGGGCTTCTTCGTCCACCACAATATAGTTCTTGGACAGCAACCCGTGATAGCCGTACTTGTAGGCAATAATTTCAATTTCCGGGGCCAGCTCGGTATAACGTTCGATCAAGCCACCAACCGCTGATGATAGACAGGGGGCGAATCCGCCCGCAGTTAGCAGTGCCACACGTTTAATCGTCATATTTCCTCCAAAAGGGTTGTTTGCCGTTATCGGCTCCGTCAGCTAATAGTCTAGTCGATAAGACACAGCTGACTGAAGAACGCGAAGAGCTTCACCTATTTGAGCAAGAAAAGAGGGCGGGGCGCGCCCGAGTAGCTACTGGGCATCATCCGTCAACCGCCAGTCATTCGCCTACTGGGGGGCAGCTAGCTAGGTTTAGTTAAAACTGCTACTTTGAGAGCCGAAACCGTTTCCTACTGCACCGAGGGGGCAGAATCGGTTTTACCCTCTTGCGATGCGTCATCTTCTGGCGGCTCCGGAACCTCGGTTTGCGGAGCCTGCCGTCCGCCGGGGGCCTCCACTTTGGGCTCGGTGGCCACGCCGTCCTCGTCATCTTTCCTGGATGCGAGTGCCTTTTTCACGTCAGCCGCATACAGATCTACATATTCTTGCCCCGATAGACTCATCAAGGAATACATGATTTCGTCGGTGATTGCCCGCAACACATAACGGTCATCTTCCATCCCTTGATAGCGGGAAAAGTCCAAAGGATCACCGATAACCACTCCGATGCGGTGTAGACGCGGAATCCGGGTACCGATCGGCTGGGCGATATTGGTGCCAATCATGGCCACCGGAATCACCGGCGCGCCCGAGCGTAGCGACAGCCGTGCCACCCCGGTTTTACCGCGATAAAGCCGGCCATCGGGGCTGCGGGTACCCTCCGGGTAGATCCCAAACAGTTCCCCGGATTGTAAGCGCGCTAATCCTTTTTGTAGGGCGGCCTGGGATTTCTTCCCCCCGGAACGATCAATCGGAATCGTACCTACCTGGGTCATAAACCACTTCACGAAAGCACCTTTTAGGCCTTTACCGGTGAAATAGTCAGCTTTGCCCACGAAAACTACTTCCCGGTCAATCATCAACGGCAAGAAGAAAGAATCAATCACCGCTAGATGGTTCGAAGCCAGAATCGCCGGCCCGGTACCGGGAATCTTCTCGGCTCCTTTTATCCAGGGTCGGTAAAGGACCTTTAGAATCGGCCCTAAGAATATTTTCAACATCCGATAAAACACGTAAGCTTCCTTCCCGCCCGGGCTAGCTGACCGATCCCTAAAGACCGACTAGACTAACGACTATGAAACTCCCCAAGAAGTGGGGGGCGCATCGCCGCCGCAACCCAAGCCAACGTCGCGTAGATGATGAATTTTTGGATATTACCTCTAGGCTAAATGATACCGGTATTTTTGCCCCTGGGCCGCGAGATTACGAATTGGCAGAGCCAAATGACCAGTTTCACCCCCCGACGCTGCCCGCCAGCCCCCGCCCGCGCGCTGGAGTGCGCCTCTTAGTGATTACCATCATAGTGCTGATAGCCTGGGTAGCTACCTATATCGCCGGAGTTGCCTTACCGGGTTGGCTTCACGTCCTCGGATTTTTAGATTTAGCGTTATTTTGCGGTCTCTTGATATACCTGCGTCCGCGGGGACGCAGCGCCTTGACCAATAAATGGGATGACGATGATGGGGCGAGGGTGTGAGCGCCCAGTTCTTCGGTCCACCTTCCCGTGCTTTACGAGCTCATCTAAATACCCTGCGACCGTCCACAAATGAAATCGGTCCCCAAGGAGAATTTTCCCAGCTAGGAACGGCGCTATCGGACTGCTGCTTCCTGGTGGTTGACCTAGAAACCACGGGAATGGGGGCCGGGGCGGAAATCACTGAAATAGCGGCGGCCCGCTACTATCAGCGACGCCTATGCGGAACTTTTCGCTCTCTAGTGCAAACCCGCCGTCCGATTCCCCCGAAAATAGTAGCGCTAACTGGGATTACTAACTCAATGGTGCTTGCCGCTGACCCCCTGGAAGAGGTTTTTTCGCGGTTTCTTGATTTTTGGAGGGCGGATCACCCCGACTCTCCCCCGGTAAATGCCCTGGTTGCCCACAACGCGAGTTTCGATACCGGATTCTTACGCCGCGCCTCCGAACAACTCGGCGCCCCGCTCCCGCCGGCGCTCACCGTCGATACCTTGGCGATTGCCCGCCTGCTTCTGCCGCGCCCCTTCGTAGCCAATCATCGCCTCGCCACTCTGGCTAGCTATTTCGGAGCAGAAAAACCTACCCACCGCGCCCTCGACGATGTCCTGGCCACTGTCACGGTACTCCAGGGATTACTTGATCTGGGGCAAGGGGCGGGTCTTACCCACACCCAAGATTTTCGGGTACTACAAAAGGTTCCCCGGCAAATTCGGGCAAAACGAGTACTGGGAGCCGATCTGCCTGCCTGTCCGGGAGTCTATATTTTTGAGGACGCGGCAGGAAAACCTCTCTACGTAGGGTCGGCCTCCAACCTGCGAACGCGAGTAGGCAGTTACACCACTTTAAGTGAAAAACGCCGACAAATGCGGGAGATGCTAGCTGCCGCCCGCCGGATTCAGCATATTTGTTTTCCCCACGTCCTCTTGGCGCGCCTAAAAGAACTAGAGCTGATCGCCCGGCTTAACCCTCCTTTCAACCGTGCCAGCACCCGCCCCGACAAATACTGGTTACTGGAACTAACTAAGGAAGATTTTCCGCGCCTGAAACTTTCCAAACGGGTAGAGCGAAAAAATGCCTCCCGAACCTTCGGACCTTTCACTACCCGAAAAAGCGCCGAAAGAGTCCGCCGGGTACTGTCACAGCAATGGAATCTGCGCACCTGTACCCAGGTGATTTCTCCGGGTGATCCTGCGAATTCCTGCTATTTAGAACAGTTGGGAACCTGCCGTGCTCCCTGCCGGGTGCAAAAACAAGAAAGCTACCGTCAACACTGTCAGCTGATTGCCACCAATAGAGCCAAAGCTGAGCAAGAGGCGGTAACTAGCTTGCTAGAAAAAGTTCAGGACTTAGCGGACAGGCAAGAATTCGAGCAGGCCGCCGTAGTTCGCGAACAACTTGCCGCGCTGTCACAGGCAGGAGCCGAGCAAGAGTTATTATCCCCGCTACTGGCGGCGGAAAAACTTATTTTTGCTCTGCCAGCGTCCCATGGCGGCTGGGTTTACCTCGCCCTCGCCTATGGAAAAATAGTAGGAACTGCCTTTACCGGCGCTAATGCTCCAAAAATTGCGATAGACAAAACTGTCGCGACTTTAGCGGAAGTTTTCCCGGTTGTTGCCCCGCGCTTCCTCGCCCAAGGGATTCTATGGGAACAACTACATATTTTGGCGCAGCAGCTTTACCAACCCGGAACCCGAATTGTGCAAATAGCAGATTCTACAGCGCTGGTATGCCCGGTGTCAGGAATGCTTTCCCGCACCCGACTACGGAAAAAATTGGAGGAAGCCCGAAAATCGTTTTCTTTCAAGCACTAGCGGAGTCTAGGGCACTAGTTCCTACTAGCTGCCAAGCTTTGCCTTTTCAGTTAACGCAGCGCTGCCGAGACAGCCTCTTGTAGTTTGAGGGGGGTCAGAGGACGCTCTACCGATTTGGCGCCCGCCCAACCGACGAGCCATTCATCTTGCTGCCGGGCAGTCAAAATCAGGATAGGAGGAAGATTCTCCTCTTCATCATGAAGGGTTTTCGCTACGGAAATACCGGAAATCTTGGTTGCTTCTCCGTCAAGAATCAGCAGATCGTAGCGAATATTATGTACCTTGTCCCGCGTAATAGTGGCGGTAGCGGTCTCATCCCAATCTATTTTAGGCAGATCGGCGGCCGGCTTAATCCCCACGGAATTTATTACTTGCCGACGTACCTCACGGTCATCGCTGTACAACAAAATCTGCAGATTCTTTTCCGCTTCCGCCATGTTCTTCTTCCTTAAGTAAACGCTTGCAAGTGCTTTTGGCTCTCATTGTAACCGACTATTACGCTCTTGCGGACTTAGAGCATGAATAGGACGCCATTTGGGGAAAATCCCCAGCAATGCGCCACCTGAAAATCGGTTTTAAGCTGCCAGCTTATTTCCTGGGGCTGCAATTATAGGACTTAACACCTAAACTAGGTGGGGACAGCGCCCAGCCAGAGGGAGGCTAGGCGGACCCGAAAACTACAAAGGAGATCCATTTACATGGAGAAATATACGCTTCCGGAACTGCCCTACGACTATGCCGCTTTAGAGCCGCACATTTCTGCCAAGATCATGGAACTACACCATGACAAGCACCACAACACCTATGTGAACGGGGCAAATGCCGCCCTAGAAAAATTAGCAGCCGCTCGTGACGCCGGCGATCTGGCAGCGGTCAATCAGTTTTCGAAAGACTTAGCTTTCAACCTGGGCGGGCACACCAACCACTCGGTTTTCTGGACCAATATGGGGCCGGATTGCGGCGGGGAACCCGAAGGGGAACTGGCAGCTGCCATCACCGAAAACTTCGGTTCCTTTGAAGCTTTCAAAAAGCATTTCACGGCCGCAGCCACCGGTCTACAAGGCTCCGGTTGGGCAGTCCTGGCCTGGGATTCCATTTCTTCCCGCCTCATCATTTTCCAGCTCTTCGATCAGCAAGGAAACGTACCCGTTGGGGTAACTCCGCTGCTCATGCTGGATATGTGGGAGCACGCTTTCTACCTGGACTACCAGAACGTAAAAGCCGACTACGTCAAAGCCTGGTGGAACGTGGTTAACTGGGAAAACGTTGCTGCTCGTTTCGAAAACGCTGAAAAGAACTTTAAGTCCCTAATCAACCTGGCCTAGCAACTAACGCGGGAGAGCGATTTTCCCTCCTGCCCAAAAATTCGGGAAGCGCTAATACGCTTCCCGAATTTTTATGCCCACCGCACCCACTCGGGAAAAACACCCCCGTAACAATGAGTTCCCGGTAAAAAATCGGAAACTACTTACCCATAAGATAAAGCTAGCTTTTAAATATCAAAGAACTCGGCAGCGTCTTTAACCTGTCACCCGAGGCGAGTGCTGGTTTGCTTGGCACCAATGTCATAAATAGCGATGCGCGCCGGATGCGCTTTCGCCCCTTGGCGCTCGCCCTCGGCGGGATCTATCATCACCATCCGCGAGCCAACCGGTACCCCCAGGAATTGCGGGGTGGTCTGCACAGTAGAGGGAGTAGAAACCATTTTTCCACTAGGCCATGAACTAGACACCTTTGACCAGGTGCCGTCTTCATAGCTAGCAGCGGTCAAATGCACTCCGGGAAAATCATCCGGTTCCAGTTTCGGCCCTTTGCCTTGATAAAGCATTATTACCTGTTTTGTCTTCGGGGCAGGTAAAGCCGGATCAATAGTTACCTGCGGCTGGGCACCGGGGGCTCCACTAATCTTTATCCCTTTAGGTAATTTACTGAAAGATTTATCTATTTTCTTAGCCTGTTTCAGCGCGGAAACGTCACTAAGATCCATAGCGCTAATCAGGTCAATCACGAACACCATAGTGGAGTTAGCAGGAATTCTCTTCGCGGCTTCTCCCTGGAATCCCAGCTGCGGAGGCACCGTGATCTGCACCCGCGACCGTAGTTTCTTGCCGATTAAAGCCTGTTTCCAACCGGGGATAACTTCACTCATCGCATACCCTTGCGCGGAGTCCCCGATCCGGAAGGTACTCATCACAGTTTTCCCGTCCCACAGGTTTCCGAGCGTATCCATGAGTACTTGGTCTTTAGCGGTCACTGGCCGCCCGTCGCCCTCATGCAGTACCCGTACCTGCAAACTGGTTGGGGCTTTCCCCGATCCGGCCTCCATTTGGGGAGTTTCCCCTAGCTCCCCCGTTACTGCCGGAAATTTTCCTTTTACTTCCGGAGCGGAGGCGTCGGAAGCGGTAGACGAACACCCGGAAGGTAGGAATAGTCCTAAGGCAGCTACCAATGCCAGGACTATTACCCGAGCTGACCGCAACCGCACCGGTAGGGAGGAAACGCTAAGAGTGTGCATGACCGCGCCTATCCCGCTGCTATAGGGTGCCCACGATATCCATTACGAAGGCTACCGCCTGCCCGTTTTGCGTCGAACTTAAGGCCAGACGGGATCCAACGTTTTTACCGACTAGTTCCTTGTCCAGCCCTAACTCTGCCAGGGTTTGTTCGCCTTGCAGCGGCATCGGGGTTTTACTGTCCCAAGTGGAGACCGTCTTCCCTTCCGGGTCTACCCAGCTTTGATGCACAATTACAACGTCATTAGCTTTTAGTGGGGCTCCCTTTCCAGCAGCGAGCACGGTCACGGAACGATCTTTGGCGAGCTGACCAGTGTTAACCTTCAAAACCGGTTTCTCCCCCGGTTTTCCGGTAACTTCCAGTCCCGGAAGATTCTTTCCGGTAGCTTTGGCTTGCTGCAGCTGCTCTTCACCTTTCTTCATCTGCGAGGCAGAGAAGCATTTCAAAGTGTCCACCACGAATACCAGGGTGGATCCGGCAGGAATATCGCCAGTAGCTTGATCCCCATACCCCAGTTCGGGAGGAATCACCAAGAGGGTACGCGATCCCGGTTTAGCATCTTTAAGACCCTGTCCCCATCCGGGAACTACCTGCTTTAAAGAAAAGATGGCGGGTTTGCCTCGGTCAAAACTGGAATCAAATTTTTTCCCATTCCAAAGCTGGCCGTGATAGTTGACTTTTAGTACCGCGTCCGCGCCACAGCTATCGCCGCTACCCTTTTTAACGGTGCCAACTTTCAAATCTTTGGGCGCGGTTCCCTCTCCCGCACTGACTTTGGGGGCTTTTCCATATTCGCCCTCAACTTTTACCCCGAAATCTGAGAAGGAACCATCACTACTGCAGGCGGCCAGACCCGCGCCTAATGACGCGGTTAGCAGCGCAATAGCAGCGACAGAAGCAGAAAGTTTACGTTTCACGGCAAGATCCTAACTGTATTTAGTGGAACGATTGCCCGCAGGCGCAAGAACCTACCGCATTCGGATTATCAATCGTGAAACCTTGACGCTCAATGGTGTCGGAGAAATCAATGGAGGCACCCTCTAGATAGGGGTTGGACATTTTATCGACCACTACCTCTACTCCGGGGGCAAACTCCACCACTGCGTCGCCCTCTAGGAGACGCTCATCGAAATAAAGCTGATAAATAAGCCCGGAGCAACCACCCGGTTGTACTGCAATTCGCAGCCGCAAGTCATCGCGACCTTCCTGCTCTAGCAGTGATTTTACTTTTTCCGTGGCCGCATCGGTCAAAGTAACTTTGTGGGTAGCGGTCTTTTCAGCCTGTTGTTCACTCATATTTGTTCCTCAAAATTCTTCTAGATGAACTAAGTTAGTCCTTAGCCTAGTCCAAGGTGGCTCTAGTGGCTATTGCGACCAGGTACGCGCTAAGCGAAGTCCAGCCTCATTCATCCCCACATTATCAGGGGAAAATTGGTAAACCCCATCGATTCCCCGCTCCGCAATCTCTCCCCTGCTTAGATTATTTTCACTGGTAACTACCACTATTGGCAGACCTAACCGACTGGAGAGTTCACAGAGATGCTCTAACGGGGAGCCTGTAAGGTTCCAAGGGGAAAGCTCCTCGGTATTCGCCACCAGCAAATCTGTGGTTTCTAAAATCTGCGGCAGTCGGGTTTGCTCATCAAGGAAGTCTGCCGCAAAGTCCAGGCGCACCCCCAGAGTTGCGAGCAGTTCCCCCACTCCCCAAGCACACCCTCCTCCGGGCAAAGTCCCCCTTTGGGTGTCCGGGATCGTTTTGGAAGCAGCTAAATCTGAAACTTTAAGGTAGCGACGGTGTCCGTATTTTTCGGCTCCGCGGAGCACTTCTTCCCAGTTTTCTTTAGTTCGTTGCGCCACCTGAGGGCTAGTTTTAGCGACCTGAGCTAGCACTCCGGAAGTGGAAAACAACGGTTTCTGACTACCGGTAACTACCAGCGCCCCGACAAGATCCCGCGCTAAAGATTCCCAAACCTGCGGGCTCATTTCCGGCGCGCCGTAAGCAGCAGCCACTCCCGCTAAGAATCGCCGGGAAAACTCCGGTAATTCCTCAAGATTCGCGGGAGGCAACGCTCCCGGTGGCAAATACTCACTTTGTAAGTTTTGCTTCCCGCAGACAGCCGGTAGATATAGACCTTTTCCGGCTCTAAGCAACGCTGGTAAGCGGCTACCTGCCTTGCTGGGGTCAGTCTCCCCGGAAAATACCTCCCCTAGCGGGTAGCTAGCTGCCACTTCCGGATATGCCCAGGAATAGGGGATAACCTGCAGTTGATCGCGGTCTTGTTGCTTTAACCAGCCGGCTTTGAAGACTTCCCCTAGCTCGCGGGCATTGCCCTCTTTAGTGCTGGCTGCCGCCAGAACTATCTGCACTTAAATCTGGCCGCCTAGACGAGCCAGGAACAGCGCCTCGGCCGTAATGGCATTTTTCAGGTCGCCTAAATCTTGGGATTCGTTTTCTGAATGCGCATTAGTGGACGGGTCTTCCACCCCGGTGATTAAAATATCGGCCTGCGGGAATACTTGTGCTAGGTCAGCGGTCATAGGGATCGCTCCTCCACACCCAATATCTACTGCGTCCTTATCCCAAGCACTTGATAACGCCCATTTCATGTCTTTTTCGGCTTCGGAAGATTCGGCTTGGTACGAGGGACCGCATTCGAGAATCTCGGTTTCTACCTCCGCTCCGAAGGGGGCATTTTCTTTCAAGAAGTTACTTAATGCTTGGGCGCATTCGGCACTATCGGTTCCGGGAGCAGTACGCAAGGACAGCCGCAGACAGGTTTCCGGAACGAGGGCGTTGGCGCTTTCGGCGCGAGAACGCTGATCCCAACCGATAACGCAAAGTGCCGGCTGGTTCCAAAGACGTGCTGCCACATCCCCCTTTCCAGCCAGCTCAAAGCTCTCCACTACCTGGGCATCCGCCTTAAACAATTCTTCCGGATAGTGAACATCGGCACTGGTAGATCCCCCTAGACCGGGTACTGCCAAACTGCCATCAGGATTAAAACATTTCGCGAGCAACAGGCTGGCAACTGTAACCGCATCTAGCACCGGCCCTCCAAAAGCTCCCGAATGCAGAGCAGTGTTCATTACTTTAACTTTCACATCCATACTGGCCACTCCCCGCAAAGTTGCGGTCAGCGCCGGTTCTCCTACTCGCCAGTTATCGGAGTCGCAAACAATGATGGCGTCAGCGGCTAAATCTTCCCGATATTTTTCAATAAAATTCCGGAACGAGGGCGAGCCGATCTCTTCTTCGCCCTCAATAAAGCAAGTTACGTTAACCGGGCATCTATCTGCCAAAGCTAGGAGCGTCCCGTAGTGAACCATGACCCCCGCCCCATCATCGGAGGTACCTCGCCCATAGAGGCGGCCATTCTTTTCAGTGGCGACAAAGGGCTCGGTATTCCAGCGCTCGACAGGGCCGGCCGGTTGCACGTCATGGTGAGCATAAAGCAACACCGTTTTGGCCTGCGGATCTACAATCTTGCGGGCAATAAGGGCCGGCATTCCTTCTTCGCCTGTGGGGGTGGGCGCAGTTTTTACTTCCGTTTCCATCCCCAGGTTTGAAAATAATTGCGCCAAATGCTGGGCAGATTTTTCTACTTCCGTGCGGGAAACAGAAGAAACTGAAGGAATCGCCACCAGTTTGCTTAGCTCGCTTTTCACATCTTCAAAAATACGGTTAGTAGCCGCTTTATATTCCGAAATATCACTCATGCTTGCCAGGTTACCCCGATACGCCCGCCAGAGGGAAAGGATAGCTAGGATCGACAAACCGGAGCCGCAAGATAGGACAGATTTCGCCTGCCCGTCCTCCCCCCGCTAACCTGGACGGGTGAAACTTTTTGGACGTAACAAAGATGAAGAGATCGAGACCTCGCTTGATAAGGGCGAGGGCAAAGGTCGCCCTACCCCGAAACGCAAAGTAGCGGAGGCAAAAAATCACCGCCCCTTGATTGTAGATAAGAAAGAAGCCCGTAAGCGTCGCCGCGAGCAACGCGATAAGCTCTACAAAAAGCAGCAAGCCGCCCTGGACGGCAAAGGAGACGAACGTTACCTTCCCTATAATGATCAAGGCCCGGTACGCCGCTATATTCGCGATTTTGTGGATGCCCGTTTCGCTATCGGCGAGCTATTCATGCCGATAGTGCTAGCTTTCCTGATCCTTTCGATTGCGTTTTCTCGCAACCAACAGTTGAACGCTATTTTGCTGTTTTCAATGTGGGGGCTGCTGTTATTGGCGATTATCGAAGCCGTGGTGACCACCATGATTATTAATCGGACGCTCCTTACGGTTACGAATGGGGATAAACGGGTAAAGAAAGGAAACGGACGTTACATTTTGATGCGCCTGGCTAGTCCGCGGAGAATGCGTCGTCCTCGCCCCTCTGGTCCGCGCGGGCCGCGTCCCGATATTAGTGAGTACGCTGGGGATATTCGCTCCTATATGCGTTCTCGCCTCTAACGAGTTTTCCGCAACGGCAAGGCGGGAAGCTCGCCAGCAAGCTGTTTATTGAGCTTTCCCGCAAAGGAGGGCCCCTGATAGATCATGGCGGTGAACGCCTCTAGTAAGTCAGCTCCCGCGTCCAGGAACTGACGAGCACTAGCCTCGTCCTCAATTCCGCCGCACCCGATAATCAAGTAGTCATCGCCTAGTTCCTGACGCAGCAAGCGCACTACTTCCAGGGCACGTTCTTTTAGAGGAGGACCTGAGAGTCCGCCCTCGCCAAAATCGTGGTTAATGGTGGTATTGGTGGCGATCACTCCTGCCAGTCCGACTTCTTTTACGATTTCCGCGAGTTCTTTTAGCTGCTCATCTTGTAAGTCGGGAGCCAGTTTTACTAACACTGGAACTTCCCTTCCAGCACTTTGTCTTCCGGCAGCAATTACTGCTTGCCCGATCTGACGCAGCTGCTCACTGGCTTGCAAACTGCGAAGTCCCGGCGTATTAGGAGAAGACACGTTGATTACTAGATAGTCGGCATATTTTGCGAGTATCCGCGCGCTGGTGCGGTAATCATCGGCTGCCGCCGCCAGATCGGTAGTCTTATTCTTCCCTAGATTTACCCCCAGGATTAGGGATCTGCCTGCTGCGCTGCTTCGCAGCTTCTGCAGACGAGAGGACATTTCCTTGGCACCCTGATTATTGAATCCCATCCGGTTACGCACTGCCCGCAGCGGCAATATCCGCCATAGGCGCGGCTGCTCATTTCCAGGTTGGGGACGCGGAGTAACCGTCCCCACCTCAACGAATGCAAATCCAAAAGCTCCGAATTGCAGTGGAGCTACGGCATCTTTGTCCATCCCCGCTGCCAAGCCCACATATCCAGGAACTGGCCGGGCCAGGGATTTCAATCCCCGCTCATCGCCTACCCATCCACCTTTCAAGGTTCCTACTGACCCGGAGAAAAATATCCGGATCAGCCCGGTTAATCCGGGAACCTGAGAAATTAGATACATGGCTCGCATGGTGGCGTTGTGACATTTTTCGGCATCAAAGCGCGCAATCAGGTGTTTGTACAAGAATCGATATAGCACGCCCTCAATTGTACTGAAAAGCTACTGCCGGTACTTACCGGCAGTCAGGCTAGTTGCTGATACTCGTTTCGAGTTTGACGTTTTTTCGGCTAGTCCCACCACAAGCACCAACCAGGACAAGCCCAGCGCGGATCGGCGCTATAGAGTTCATCAGGCGCACAAGCCTGCCCCAGGGCTAATTTTTCCTGGTAGGTTTGCCAGATTGCTCGCGCCTGCCGGGCAGTAGGCTCGCTTGCTGCTTCAGCAGAAGCTTCAACTACAAACATAGTGTCTACACTGACGCGCTCGTCCCAACGCGAAGATCCAATTATATATCCCGAAAGATACACCCGACCCGGATTAGCAATACAGGCGTTTAAAAACGCTAACAAAGTAGGGGCCTCATTTTGCCGATCCGCTAAAGCGACTCGGGGAAGCGCGTCTCGCAGCTTTGCTGCCCCTTCGGCATCTAGACCGTGGAAACGCTGATAGTCTCCCATTCCCTGCCCGGGAGCTACATAGGATTTAAGGATTTCCGGGATTTTGGTTTGTGCCAGCCACCCCAGAGGGCCATAGAGTCCGCTAGGGAGCTCTGGGTCGTCCTCCAGCATATCTAGGAGAATATTATCGCCATCTTTCCCCAGGAATTCCGGGGTAGTTAGCGCGAAAAAATCGGAGCCTTTCAGGCGTTCCCCCAAGGCAGCTTTTGGGGATTTGCGGGTAGGTGATGAGGTGGTGGTCATAGTTACTCCTTGCTGGTTGGTTACTGAAAACAACTTTGGCGTCAACCTTGATGCCAAAGAAAATAGGAAATAACCAGACCGGGAAAACTTTTCGAGCGCAAAAAATGTGGAAATCTTGATGGCGGATTCAAGGCTTTAAACTAGTACCGTGTTGATTCCGCTGGCAGATTTATCAGATCCGCGGGTAAATGATTTTACCCGGTTAAAAGACGTGAACCTGCGCAAAAGTTTTGAAGCCGAACACGGCCTATACCTAGCAGAGAGTTTTTCAGTTATTTCCCGAGCCCTCGCTGCCGGGCATCAGCCTCGCTCAGTTTTAACCAGTGCACATTGGTTAGGGCGTTTGCAGGAAATCTTGGGCACACGCGCCAGCGAGATCCCTATTTTTGTGGCGGAAGAAAAGCAATTGATCCAGCTTACTGGATTCAGTATGCATCGCGGGGCTATCGCCGCGATGGAGCGTCCTGCTCTGCCGGAGCTGGACGAAGTACTGGCTGCGGCGCAGGCAGTGCTGATATTGGAAGATCTGGTCGACCACACCAATGTGGGTGCCGCGATCCGCTCAGCCGCCGCGATGGGATTCGACGCTATATTGACCAGTCCTCATTGCGCTGACCCGCTCTATCGACGGGCAGTTAGGGTTTCGATGGGAACTGTGTTTTCGCTACCTTGGACCCGCATTGATGATTGGCCCGATACTTCCGCTCTGAAAGCACGCGGATTTACGGTAGCGGGGCTAGCCTTATCTGACCAGGCGATTTCCCTGCCAGATTTTTGTATTGCATTGCAATCTGAGGTTGCGCGAGGACGGGAACCAAAAGTGGCGTTAGTGCTGGGCACGGAAGGGCCGGGCATGAGCAAGCAGGCATTGACCCAATGTGACCAGCTAGTAAAAATCCCGCTAAGTCATGGAGTGGATTCTTTGAATGTAGCTGCCGCGGGGGCAGTTGCCTGTTACGCCGTCAGCCAGGCCTTAACGGTAAAAACTGGATGCGCTTAAGCTCTCTGTAGAGATAGCAAATTTGTTGCCCCTATTGTCCCCAAAATCTTGCGGGCACGATATGGTTTTTAGCGCTTTAAAAACCAATACACAGCACTATACCGTCTATAAAACCAAAAGGGCGCAGGTGAGAAGGCCTCACCTGCGCCCAATCGGGAAATAAAACCCCAATGGAATGGGTTTTCCTACCCTTCGCTGGCTTCATCGGCGTCCGCGGCCTCTTTCACTTCCTTTTCAATAAAGTCAGCCTCGGTAAGGCCCGGATGAGGATGAAAGTCGGTTTCCGAGTAGTTTTCTCCTTTTTGATAGGGCGGATCCATGCGATGCAGCGCTACCACCGACCCCACCAGGCCGCCCCAGATAACTAGGATGGCGACCAGCATCATCAATATTGCTTCCCCGGTCATAGCTAGTCTTCCTCCTTGTTCCAATCCACATTTTCTAAATCAAACGAAGGCGATATCTCCGTGCTCTTATGCCACTTCAAACGGGGCATTACCGCTGAGAACACCAAGAGGATCGCCAACATTCCCCAACCGAAGGTATTAGTCCACCAACGCGGATAATCACCATAACCGTGGGAAATCAGGTCCACTAGATTAGGTACCAGCATGAACACTAGGAGCACCGGGATTACGAACCCGATTAGCCCTTCCCACCATTTACCAGCTTTCACCGCGGAGGTAACGTTCAGGTGGATCCGTAGGGTTCGCAGCGACGGAGTAATTACCGTTACGATCACGCATAGCGACAGCGCCGCTCCCACCACCCCAATGGTGTTGATGTAGTTATCCACCGTGTCCAGGGCCGCCAACCCGGTAGTAGTTCCGAAGAAGAACACCGAAACCACCGCTAGCACAATCCCGAGAATCAACGAGGCGCGTTTAGAAGTCCACCCAATTTTGTCTTGGAAAGCCCCGGCTACCACCTGCACTAGGGAAACCATCGAGGTAATTCCAGCCAGCACCAACGAGGCAAAGAATAGCGCCCCAAAGATAGCGCCACCGGGCATCTCGTTGATGATTTGCGGGAAGGTAATGAAAGACAGCGACACTCCGCTAATGTTTTCCAGCTTGTCAACTGAGGTTCCCTGTAGATGCGCCATATAACCTAAAGTGGCGAACACTCCGATCCCAGCCAGGATTTCAAAAGAGGAGTTAGCGAAGCCTGCTACCAGACCGGTACCGGTCAGGTTGGAGCGTTTCTTGAGGTAAGAGGCGTAGGTCATCATGATCCCGAAGCCTACTGACAGGGAGTAGAAGATCTGCGCCACGGCCGCGATCCACACTTTCCCATTCCAGAGGGCGCTCCAATCGGGAGTAAAGAATTTGTTTAAGCCATCGGTTGCTCCCGGCAAGGTTAGCGCCTTGATCACCATAGCTATAAACAGCACTACCAGCAGGGGAATACAGATTTTGGTGATCCATTCGATACCCCGGGAGATCCCCAGGGCGATGAGGATGATGGTAACTACCCAAACCAGAATCAAAGGCAGCGCAATCCCCCATACCGGGGTAATCGAAATAGAGGTAGTGTCCTGCGCCTGCAAGAACTTGTCGGAAAAGAATCCTGCCGGATCATTTCCCCAAGCGCGGGTAAAGGAAAATACGGTGTACCGCAGCGCCCAAGCAATAATGGCCGCATAGTAGACGACGATGAAGAAACATACGCCGACCTGCCACCAGCCTACCGCTTCGGTGCGCCGGTTTACCCGGGCTAGCGCCAGAGGCGGGGAGCCCCGGAACTTGTGTCCAATCGCGTAGTCCAGCATCAGCATGGGTAATCCAATGGCTAGGAGGGCAATCAGATAGGGAACTATGAATGCTCCGCCACCATTTTGATAAGCAACACCGGGGAAACGCCAAATGTTTCCCAATCCGATAGCAGAACCAATTGCCGCAATCAGGAATCCGTATTGTGTCCCCCATGACTGTCGACTGGTCTGATCGGACGCAGCAGGCTTTGAAACCATCTCAGACATCTCAACTCCTTAAAGACCGGACAAAAAAATGTCAAACCGCAATTGCTTAGAGCCAAAGTAATCCCATCCGCCAACTTTCGGACGAAAATATTCACATGGTGAGACTGCCTCTGAGTGGTCAGTTACCCCAAAATTACTTTTCTCCCGCTAACCGTGCAGGTCAACGGGAGAAAAGTGCAGATATTAGGGGTTTCTAGGCAGTTACTGCGGCGTGACGTCTAGGTCCTTGTTCGCCCTGCCCCTCATCAGATTCTATTTTCTTTTCCCAGGTGGGGCTACTCGCCCCTAACTGTTCTAAACTCACGCTCTTGGCGGTGCCAGTGTTTTGAATAGTCATCACCGCCCCCTCAGAGGCTGGAGTAACCGTACCGGAGGTGGCAGCCGCTCGAGCTTGCCCACTGGTGCTTTGTTCAGCTTTCTTGGCTAGCTTTTCGGTTCTAGCTGTCTTGGGGAAAGTTTCAGCTGCCGGCTCTTCTTCTGCTACCGCGTCCTTCTTAACGTCTTTTTTAGGCGCTTTCGCCGCGTCCTCGTGATTAGAGCCTCTTTTAGCGCGATTCCTCCCCCGTTCCCGGGAGTCATGTTTTTCTGCGGGCGAGGCCGCCTGCTCTTCGTTCTCCGGGCGCGCTAAGTCAGGTTGCTCTTGGTGAGCTTTACTGGCAGCCGCCGCCACTTTGGCCATAGAGGCGCGATTCTTCGATTCTGTTTTTGAACGTTTCCCGTCTTTGCTCTCACGTTTATTCCCCTGCGAAAGCAGATTTTCATCGCTATTGGCCCCGTTTTCTACCGGGTCAGTATGCACGATAAACCCGCGTCCCTCACAGTGCTCACAGGGAGTAGAAAAGGCTTCTACCAATCCTTCTCCTACCCGCTTGCGGGTCATCTGTACCAGTCCCAGGGAGGTAACTTCGGTAACCTGGTGGCGAGTGCGATCTCGCCCCAGACATTCCACCAGGCGGCGTAGCACCAGATCCCGGTTGGATTCGAGCACCATATCGACAAAGTCGATAACTACGATTCCCCCGATATCGCGCAGCCGCAACTGCCGCACAATTTCCTCGGCAGACTCTAAGTTATTGCGGGTTACGGTTTCCTCTAAAGTTCCCCCGGAACCAGTGTATTTACCGGTGTTAACGTCAATAACCGTCATCGCTTCAGTACGGTCAATAATCAGGTAGCCCCCCGAAGGTAGCCACACCTTACGATCCATACCCTTCGCGAGTTGCTCATCAACGCGGTGAGCCGCGAAAATATCGTCCGTACCCACCCATTGTTCAACTCGCTCCCGTAAATCAGGCGCGAACTCTTTCACATAGGAATCAACCTGCCCGAAAGTTTCTTTGCCCTGCACAATCAGTTTTTGGAAATCTTCATTGAAGACGTCACGCACTACCCGCAAAGCTAGTTCGGGTTCCCCATGCAGCAGGTAAGGAGCCGATTTGGAGGACGCTGCATTCTTTTCAATCTTTTCCCACTGTTTTTGCAGACGCTCTACGTCTTGGCGCAGTTGTTCCTCGCTGGCCCCTTCAGCGGCAGTCCGAATAATTACCCCGAAATCTTTGGGGACAATTACCTTTAACAACTTTTTCAGGCGGCGGCGTTCACCCTCGGGGAGTTTCCGGGAAATACCGGTCATCGATCCGCCCGGTACCAAAACCAGGAAACGACCCGGCAAGGTGACCTGGGAAGTAAGTCGCGCCCCCTTGTGACCGATCGGATCCTTAGTTACCTGCACGGTAATAGAATCGCCAGATTTTAAGGCTTCCTCGATCCGCCGGGGTCGGCCTTTCATCCCCGCAACATCCCAATTGACTTCCCCGGCATAGAGCACCGCATTACGCCCGCGCCCTAAATCAACGAAGGCCGCTTCCATAGAGGGCAATACATTTTGCACCTTGCCGCGGTAAACTGATCCCACCATAGTGGTTTGAGTGTGCCGGGATACATAGTGTTCCACCAGCACGTTGTCTTCTAGCACGGCTATTTGGTTTAACCCATCCTTGGAGCGGATCAGCATAGTCCGATCTACTGCTTCTCGCCGCGCCAGATATTCGGACTCGGTAATAACCTTGGGTCGACGCCCTTCCTTACGCCCCTCCCGGCGCCGCTGTTTCTTGGCCTCTAAACGGGTAGATCCCTTAACCTGTTCGATCTGGTCACTAGCTTCTACTGTTCCCCGGCTGCGGCGCCGACGACGACGCCGACTACTTCCGTTATCTTCCTCATCGGATCCGTTTGGGGTGCCATTGGAGTGATTTGAATCGTTGCCCTCCGGCTGGGACTGGGCTTTATCTGCGTGATTGTCCTTGCCTTTTTCTGAGGACGGGTTGTCTCCTTCGGAAGTTTCATTTTTACGAGACTTTTTCGCCCCGCGCGTTTTCTTGTCAGTCTTTCCATTGTTCGACTGACCGTTTTTCTCCCCTTGGCTATCGGTCTTTTTCTTTCCCTGCCGTTTCGGTTTGGCATCCTTTTCTACGTCTGCCCCTTCTGGGGCGCTTGGCTCAATAATGGGGGCTGCCGCAAACATGGGAGCCCCAAAAGCCGGTGCCGCCGGGAGCTGAGCGGGAGCTGCCGGAGAAGACTCAATTCTCTTCGGGGCGGAAAAAGTAGGCCCGGAAAAAAGCGCAGCGCCGCTATTTTGATTAAATTCTGTTTCGTTATTATTGGGGTTTTTCACCACTGATCTCACCTGGACGCGCCCGCACCTGCGAGTCCCCTATATTACGCCGTCCTCTAGGACGGAAGCCCTTGTTTGCATGAGGATATTTCCCCCACGCCAGAGAGTTTTCCTAGGAAAATAGTCCCTCCGGGGTAGCTTTCCTCGCGATGCGACGATGAAAACCAACCAAGATCATTATTCCATATTTCTTAATTCTGTCGTAAAACTACGCCAATTCTTAGGGAATCCTGGGAAAAGCTTAGCGACCGCCTGAAAAAGGAGCTAATCTAAGTGACAACGTTGTCACTATGGATCTTGGGATCAACAAGCTCCTGTCGTACAACGACTTCTAAACCGACTAGAAACGGAAAGGCGAGCAGAATGACTATTGCTTCAACAGCATTAGATGCCACTATGTTGGCGCGATGGCAGTTCGGTATTACTACCGTCTACCATTTCATCCTGGTTCCGTTCACCATCGGCATGTCCCTCCTTGTTGCCATTATGCAAACAAAATGGCACAAAACCGGTGAGGAATATTGGCTGAAGGCGACACGGTTCTTTGGGAAACTGTTCCTAATTAACTTTGCACTCGGTGTTGCTACCGGTATCGTGCAAGAATTCCAGTTCGGCATGAACTGGTCCGAGTACTCCCGCTTCGTAGGTGACATCTTTGGTGCACCGCTAGCGTGTGAGGCTCTAATCTCCTTCTTTATGGAGTCCACCTTCCTAGGACTGTGGATCTTCGGTTGGGGTCGACTATCAAAGAAAGCCCATCTTACCTGCGCTTGGCTAGTATTCGTAGGGGTAAACACTTCTGCTCTGTGGATTATCGGGGCGAACTCCTGGATGCAGCACCCGGTAGGGGCAACTTTTGATCCGGAAACCGGCCGTGCACAGCTGGACGGCCTCTCTGGCTTCTTCCAGGTACTACTTAACCCGGTACTATGGGCGGCCTACACTCACGTCCTAACTACCTCCTGGCTACTGGTTGGCACCTTCGTGGCCGGTATCGCTATTTGGTGGATGGTCCGCTCGGCCAATGCCGGCGCCGAAACCGAGGCCCGCGATATTTGGCGTCCGATTGCTCGCTTCGGCATGGTGGTCATGATCGTTGGTGGCCTGCTAACTGCGGTCACCGGACATATTCAAGGTCAGCTAGTCGCCAAGGATCAGCCCGCGAAGATGGCGGCCGCCGAGGCTCTCTGCGAGACTCCGAACGCTGGAGAAGGCGCGCCCTTCACTATTGCTGCTTTTGGTCCGTTGGATGCCACCTGCAAGGACATTACCAAGATTGGCGAGGTTCCTGGGGTCTACTCCTTCATGGCTACCAATAGCTTCACCGGCAAGGTTGAGGGTCTAGATACCTTGAACCAAAAGTACGGATCTGTGTTCTCTGAAATCCTCAGCCAGCGCGGATACGATATGCAGTCGCAGCCGGTTGATTTCAGCCCGAACATCATCTTCAGTTTCTGGAGCTTCCGCTTGATGATGCTGTTTGGCATCTTCTCCGCAATCCTGGCAATCTGGGGTCTAATCGCCACTAAGAATGGCAAGATTTCTAAGTCCACCGGACTGGGCAAGTTCGCTATCTGGTGTTTGCCGATGCCGTATCTTGCCACCAGCTTCGGCTGGCTATTTACCGAATGGGGCCGTCAGCCCTTCATCGTGCACCCAGTGGATATGGAAGTTGATGGATCTTCGGTATTTATGCTCACCGAGCATGGGTTGTCGTTCGCGGTCCCCGCATGGCAGGTACTGGTTACCATGCTGGGCTTCACGCTTATCTACCTGGCACTGGGCATCGTCTGGTTCCTGTTGATTAAGCGTTACGTTAAGGAAGGTGTCCACGTCACTGCCAACGAGAAGGCAGTACATGGCGAGGACGCTGGCAAGAACCTCAGCTTCGCTTACTAATTCAGATAGGAGATCAAAGAGATGACTATTCTTCAAGTTATTTGGTTCATCCTGATCGCCGTCCTATGGACCGGCTATCTGGTATTGGAAGGGTTCGGTGTAGGCGCCGGTATGGTAATGCCGATGGTGGCCAAGACCGACCAGGAACGCACTCAGGTTCAAAAAACCTTCGGCCCAGTTTGGGACGGTAACGAGGTTTGGTTGCTGACCGCCGGAGGCGCAACTTTCGCGGCCTTCCCGGAATGGTACGCCACCATGTTCTCCGGAATGTATCTGGCGCTGTTCCTGATTCTGTTCTGCTTGATCGTGCGTATTTGTGCGATTGAGTGGCGCAGTAAGGTGTCCTCTGCTGCCTGGCGTGGCCGTTGGGATAGCTGGCAGTCCGTTGTAGCCTGGCTAGTTCCGATTCTGTTCGGGGTGGCATTTGCTAACTTGGTACAGGGTATGAACATTGCGATCACCCAGTACAACACCCCGGGCGATGCTTTGGCGGGCGCACCTGACCTCAGCAAGCACGTACACAACTTCACTTCTCAGGGCGCTCCTGCCGGTAGCGTATTCCTCTCGTTGCTCACCCCCTACACCATTGCGGGTGGGGTCATGCTAGCGTTGGTCTTCGCTACTCAGGGCTTGGCTTTCTTGGCGCTGCGCACCACCGGTGAAGTTCAAAACCGCGCTAAGAACCTGCTCGGAAAGTTCGCGATTGCGGACACCGTGCTGGTGGCGGTTGCCGCGCTGTGGGGACAGTTCCTGTACGCCTCCCAGGCTATGGCTTGGATCCCGCTAATCATTGCAGCTCTGGCTTTCATTGCCACGGTTATGATGGTGCTTCGCGGCTCCGAATGGGGTACTTTGCTCGCCCACTCCGTCGGGATCGCAGGCGCAGTAGCGTGGATCTTTACCGCGATGGCACCCAATGCGATGAAGTCCTCCATTAAGCCAGAGTTCTCTCTGACTATCTGGGATGCTTCCTCCTCGCAGTCCACTTTGGCGATTATGCTAGTGATCGCCCTGGTAGTAGTGCCCATCGTCTTGGGTTACACCTACTGGAGCTACACGCGGATGCCGCTGAAAGTTACCCTTGAGGAACTCGATGAAAACCCGGGCTTGCCTTGGGACAAGATTCGTCAGGGTGCTTCTTTCCTCACGGAAAACTAGGCAAATAACCGGCACCTATCAGGTAACTCCCAATTAGGTGCTGAACCATAAAACTAAATAAATAGTGTTGGCCTTGGCTATTCAGCCAAGGCCAACACTATTTTTATTACCTGGCTTAAACCGCTGACCCAAGCGCCAGGGCTTGTTACCGACACCCCGGACCCGGAATGTGCGCGGGAGAGGGATTTCATCCGAGTGGGTGCGGTGTTACCGAACTGGGGTAGAAAAAGATGCGAGAGGGGGCTTGAGCCGAGCGAAGCAAGGCTCACCGGGGTCCCCCGAGTACTTTTTCTACCCCAGTTCCTCCCACGCGCTATCGGCATAGGTTGGGACGCGTTTAGAGTTTTCAGGTTCCTGTGGGAAAATAGTCCCATTAATTGCACGGAGGATACTTGCTTTGAAACCACTTGATCCGAAACTGCTGAAATATGCCCGGTCTGCGCGTCTAGCCATCGCCATCACCGCAGTCACCGGCATTATGCAAGCAGGACTAGTTATCGCCCAATGCTTCCTGATTGCTGCCTTGATTTCTCCGGTTATCTCTTTGCGCCAGTCCTGGGATCAGGTAGCTCACTACGCTTTTGGGCTGGCTATCGTATCGCTAGCACGGGTAGGTCTGACCTATTTTCGTTCCAACCACCAACATAAGGCGGCTAAGAAGGCGATTCGCGAACTGCGTTCCCAAGTGCTTGCCCACTGTCTGAAACTGGGGCCGCGCTGGCTGGCACGTAAAGGTACCGACGCGGTCACCTTAGCTACCCGTGGCTTGGAAAAGCTCGGCCCCTATTTCGTGGACTATATCCCGCAGCTGATATTGGCAGTTACCGTCACTCCCCTGGTTTTAGTGGTCATGGCAGTCATGGATTTTTGGTCAGCACTGGTGGCGATAATTACTATCCCCTTGATACCGATATTTATGGTGATCATCGGGCTGATGACCCAAACAGCTTCAGATCGTCGTCTGGCCACAATGCAGCATTTAGGGCGGCAGCTACTGGATCTTATTGCCGGTCTTGCCACTTTGAAGAGCCTAGGCAGGCACCGCGGCCCCGAAAAACAGATTTCTTCTATCGGCAAAACCTATACTCAAACCACGATGGCGACTTTACGGATCGCGTTCCTATCAGGTGCCGTCCTGGAGTTCATCTCAATCCTGTCAGTGGCAATCGTGGCAGTCACAGTAGGGTTGCGGATGGTCAGTGGCGGCCTCGATCTCTACACCGGATTAATCGCGATTATGCTGGCTCCCGAGGTATATGCACCGGTACGCGAGGTTGGCAAGTTCTTTCATGCTTCCGCTGATGGGCTTGCGGCTTCGCAATCGGCTTTTGAAATTTTGGAAACTCCCCCGGCTACTGGGGGCGAGCAGCCGGCTCCGGACTTAAAAGAAACCACTATTACTATCAACGATCTGGGGATGCGTTCGCGGGGCGCCTGGGCACCTAACGCCGTAAATCTAGTGATTCAACCGGCTACCATCACCGCTTTAGTGGGTAAATCTGGGGAAGGCAAAACCACTACTGTAATGGCGCTATTAAAACAGCTCTCTAGTGATCGCGGCACCATTACCCTCACCGATGCTTCCGGTAAGACCCTTAATTTAGACGAGGTTTCTCCGGACTCCTGGTGGGAGCAAACTTCTTGGCTACCGCAAATGCCTCTGCTTTTACCCGGCACCTTGGCGCAAAATATTGCGGAGAGCCCCGCTCATCTCGCGGAGCTTTTCCCCCAGGGGACTCCCGGGGAGCAAGTGCATAAAGCAGCGCGTCTAGCCGGTTTCGAGGAGGTAGTAGCGAAGCTACCGGAAGGTTGGGACACTTTCTTGCGCGCCGGCGGGGAAGGCCTGTCAGTCGGTCAGCGCCAACGTCTGGCTCTGGTACGCGCCCTGCTGTCTACAAAACAATTAATTGCTCTCGATGAACCTTCGGCCCACCTAGATGCACATTTGGTTGCCCAGGTCGCCCAAGTTGTCCAGCAGCTAAAGGATGCGGGAAAAACCGTAGTTTTAATTGCTCACCGCAAGGAACTTGCCCAGATCGCAGACCAGGTAGTGCCGATTTCCTCGATGGCCTTTACCGCTGAAGAGGCCGCGGAGTATCGCGATAGCGAGCCGCAGGCAGCGCGTGCCAGTGAGGCGGAGATTCCTGAATTCTTAGGTTCGACCCGGGGGTTGGAATAAATGAAGACTTGGTTGATTACTGCTGAAGAACGCCGGGCACTTAAGCGGGCGATAAAACTTTTGGAACTTAAACCGGGAACCTTATTCCTCGCCTGTTTTTTGGGGGCCGCCGGATTGGGTGCCTCAATTGCTCTGGGTGCAACTGCCGCCTGGCTGATTGCCCGCGCCTCGCAAATGCCTCCCGTCCTCTACCTAGAAGTAGCAGTGGTATCGGTGCGTTTCTTTGGGATTTCGAAAGCGGTGTTCCGCTATTTAGAGCGCCTGGCCTCCCACCAGTTGGGGGTCTCGGGGATGACTACCCTGCGCACTAATCTGTATAAGACCCTGTCGCATTCCGATACTGCGCGAATTGCCAGTTTGCGGCGCGGAGATATTCTCGACCGGATGGGAACCGATGTTGATAATATCGGCGATTTCGTGGTCAAAAGCCTGCTGCCGGCAATGGTAGCCACCATCGTGGGGATCATTACGGTAGTGGGGATTTCGCTAGTAGATTGGCGAGCCGGACTATTTTTGGTGCTAGGCCTGTTGCTCTCCGGAGTGGTGGGGCCGTTATTTACTATTCGCTCCACCCGGATTGCCCAGCGCCGGGAAACCGAAAGCCGCGCCCACATCTCCGAAGTGGCAATGACTATTGTTGACGGCGCGGCCCAAATCACGGTTGATGGGCAAACCCAGCAGGTACTTTCGGGGTTATCCGAGCTAGAAGATCAGCTTTATGAGGCGAAAGATGCCTCTGCAAAACCTGCAGCGTGGGCGGCGGCTATCGATGTGTTCGGGATGTTGATGGCAGTGATCATGGCTGCCTATTTCGGGATTTTTGCGGTCAATCAGCAAGCGATCCCCGAGGTAATGTTGGCAGTGCTGGCGCTTACTCCGCTTTCTGCTTTCGAGGGAACCGCGCAGTTGGGTCCCGCCGCTCAGCAGCTAGTTATCTCCGCAACTTCAGCGGTGAGAATCATGAATATGCTGCCGGAAGAAGCAGAGATACAGGCAGAAAAAGCGGAAGAAGAAAACGCTAATAGCACCCTCGATCCTAGTGCGACCAGTATTTTAGAAGCCAAGGACCTCGCTATTGGCTGGCCGGGCGGCCCGGTGGTGGCTACCGGTATCAATCTGCGTTTGGCTCCCGGGGATCACTTGGCAATAGTGGGGCAGTCAGGCATTGGGAAAACCACACTGCTTTACACCTTAGCCGGCCTGCTCAAGCCAGTCTCTGGCAGCGTAAAAATTGATGGGGTTGATATTTTCTCGCTGCCGCGTCTGCAGGCAGCCGCAAGTTTTGTGATTACCCCCGAGGATGCCCATATTTTCGAGACCACCATTCTAGAAAACTTGCGGGTCGCCAATGGTCAACTGTCTGTTTCCAAGGGCGAAGAACTGCTCAAAGAAGCCGGTTTAGGTGACTGGCTGGATTCTTTGCCGGAGGGGATAGAAACCGAGTTAGGTTCGGGAGCCACCACCATTTCGGGCGGAGAACGTCGCCGCATCCTGCTAGCGCGCGCTTTGGCAGCGAAAGCACCGCTATTAGCACTTGATGAGCCAGGAGAACATTTAGATCCCGAAACCGCTGATGCTTTGCTGCGAGACTTACTTACTGCCGGTAGTGAGGATCATAAACGCGGAGTCATCCTGGTAACCCATCGGCTAACCCCGCTCGACCAGGCAGATCAGGTTTTTATCATGGATAAGCCACATGGCCGCCTAGAGGAACCGGCAACTTTCGTGGCCCAGGGAACGCACCAGGAGCTGGCCGAAAACCACCCCGGATATGCTTGGAGCCTACGTCAGGAGCAAGTCGATGTCTTCTAAGCAGTCATCTTTCCCAGTTCCCCACTTCGAGCCGGAAGCAAATGAGGCAGTGGCGCCCTCACAACCAGACCTTTCGGCAGAGAAAAACCTGGACTTAGCGCATAGCTCTCCCCTGCCAGCAGACAGCACGCGTTTGATTTCTTCCGTATTGCAGCTCATGGGAAACCTGGAGCAGGATAAAGTTTTGCAATCCTTTGTAGATCAAGCTTGTGAAGTTACTTCCTCTCCTTACGGAGCACTGTCGATTTTGGGTTCTCGGGGGGAAACTAGCGCTTTTTATATCCACGGACTAAGCGACGACGAGCGAGAAGCTTTAGGTAATCCCCCGATCGGGCGGGGAATTATCGGAGATATCCCAGTGGATAACGGCATTATCTCTAATGATTTGCACTCTGATCCCCGTTTCACTGGATATCCCTCTATACACCCGGAGATGACCAATTTTTTGGGGGTACCGCTGCGGATCCATGAACAGGTTTATGGACGCCTGTATCTGTGTAACCGTCCAGGGGGCTATAGCGATCAGGACTTAGCATACGTGTCGGGATTAGCGATTTTGGCGGCGGTAGCAGTAGAGAATTCGCGCCTGTACGAAGTTTCGCGATCCCGAGAACGTTGGACGCGAGTTTCTCAGCAGCTCACCACGATTTTATTAGAAGGAACCGAAGAAGAGGACGCGCTGCAGTTTATTGCAAAATCCGTACGGGAAGTGGCTGACGCCGATACCGCCCTACTCATCCTTCCGTCAGTGGGAGATACCTGGGTGTGTGAAATTGCGTCTGGATATGGTTCCGCAGACCTTATCGGAGTCGCCTTTCCTCCTCATGGGCGGGCGCGCACGGTGTTGGAAGAAGGTCAGGGACTGATTGTCGATTCTTTGGCGCGGGCAACGACCTTGCGGGTTAAGGAGTTATCGCGGTTTGGGGCAGCACTATATGCTCCCCTATTGGCTGGTTCGCACGCTATTGGCGTTTTGTTGCTGCTGCGTCTGCCGGGAAAACCCGAGTTCGATCCGGCAGTGTTAGAAATGGCGGAGCAGGTTGCGACCCAGGCAGCTTTGGCTTTGGAGATTGCTGATGCCAAGCATGCTGCCAATATCGCCACTTTGTTAGATGAACGAGCCAAGATTGGTGAAGACCTGCACGACCTGGCAATTCAACAACTTTTTGCCACGGGGATGCAATTGGAACGTATCCGCGCGGCCTTCGCCAGTGGAGCTGATCTGGATTCGGCCAGGGCTGAATCTTTGATGCAAGATGCCTTAGCTAGCGTTGATGACTCGGTTAAACAGATCCGCGCCATTGTTCACAACCTGCGCGAACCAGATGCGGCAGTAGATTTGGTAGAGCGGCTTCGAAGGGAAGCTTCCCTGGCACGTCGCCTACTCGGGTTCGCCCCCTCCTTCGTTTTAGATATTGACGGGGAAACCCTCTCTGCCTCTGATCCTTCCCATGAAGAAATCCTGATTGCCGAGGCCGATCAACGAGTAGGACACGATATTTCTGATGATGTGGTCGCGGTAGTACGCGAAACTTTATCTAATACCGCCCGCCATGCGGGCGCGTCCTCGGCGCAAGTAGTGGTGAGTATCAGGGGGATGGGCACCAACGGTTCTGTCCGAGTGGTAGTGACCGATGATGGGCATGGTCTGGATCCGACAGTTACCAGACGATCTGGTCTGGATAATCTAAAAAGCCGTGCCCGCCGCCATGGTGGCATCTGTTTCACACAGCCAGCTTCCCCACATGGCCTGCAAGTAATCTGGGAAGTGCCCCTGGGTTAGGGGCACTTCCCAGCGGCTGATTAGTTTTAGAGCCCTACCGTTTTTGCGACCTCAGCGAGTTTTTCGGCGCTGCGGGTTAGCGCATCGCGCTCGTCTAGGGTGATGGGCGGATCTAATACCCGCCCTACCCCGGAACGCCCCACCAGGGTGGGAGCTGCCATACATACTCCGGAAATCCCATTCCAGTTATCTAGCAGTGACGATACCGTCAGCACCCGGTCTTCATCGCGCATAACGGCAGAAATGATATTGGTGACCGAAAGTCCGATCGCGAAATTAGTTACCCCTTTACCGTCAATAATCCGGTAGGCCGATTCCACGACGTCTTTAGAAATACGCTGTTTCAGCTTGTCATCGAAGATGCCACCATTGACTGTGGCTCCCCAACGTGAAAGCGGCACGTTCCCAATCTCGGCACTGGACCACAGGGGAACTTCGGAGTCGCCATGTTCACCAGCGATATAGGCGTGCACGTTTTGCACTGCCACCCCGGTCTCTTGGGAGATCAGGTAGCGCATCCGGGAGGTATCAAGCACGGTACCGGAACCAAAAACCTGGTGTGAGGGTAGTCCGCTCATCTTCAAAGCCATATAGGTGGCGATATCTACCGGGTTAGAAACCAAAATATAAATGGCGTCGGGCGCAACATTTAGCACTTTCGGCAAAATCGAATGCATAATGTTGGCCATCGCCTGCACCATATCTAGGCGGGACTGTCCGGGTTTCTGTTGGGGGCCTGCGGTAATTACGATCACGTCTGCATCGCGTAGTACTTCCACATCATCGGACCCGGAGATGGAAGCCGCGGGTGTGAATTGAATCCCGTGCGCCAGGTCTAGCGCCTCTGCCTCTACTTTGGCTTTATTAATATCGAAGAGGGCGATTTCGCGTGCCGCACCCTTGATTTGGCAGGCGTAAGCTAGAGCGGTTCCTACGAATCCGGCACCTACAATCCCAACTTTCGAGCGGCGAGTAAGCATCGACGCGGGATAGAGGGAATTCGCACGTTCTTTGGACATTTTTTCTCCTTGGGGCAAATTAACTCTCACCTCTTATTTTATCGTCACTGTACCGCTGGTGTCGCTATACAACTACCTAGCAACGAGGTGATATTGGATTCATTTACGTTGCCAGGTCTGATATCGATAGGTTTGCTATTCCTTTTCTGAGAGGCGATTTAACGCCCCAATAACTGTCTGGTGATCAGTGGTTCGCCAAAATGGGGGCAAAGACTTTAAGAGATAGCCCGCATAGCGGGCACTAGTTAGGCGTTGGTCTAGCACGGCTACCACGCCTTTATCGCTGCGAGTACGAATTAATCTGCCCGCCCCCTGCGCCAAAAGTAAAGCAGCATGAGATAGGGATACCTCCGCAAATCCACTGCGCCCAGCGGCCTCTGCTGCCCGGGTACGGGCAGAGATATAGGGGTCGTTGGGGCGCGGGAAGGGGATACGATCGATGAGGACGAGGCGGCATTTATCGCCCGGTAAATCCACCCCCTGCCACAGGGAAAGGGTGCCGAAGAGACAAGAATTTTTACTGGCGGCAAAGTCCGTTATTAGCTGATTTATCGGTGCTTCCCCCTGCAGAAAAATCTGTAAATCACTTTCTGCTGCGAAATACTCGGCGGCTTGTTCGGCAGCTTTAAGTGAAGAAAATAGCCCTAAAACCCCACCGCCGGCAGCTTCCGCTAACTCGAGGGCTCTTTTCAATGCTGATTCACTGATCCCGGAGCGCCCTGGTCGTGGCAGATCTGCGGCCACATATAAAATCCCTTGCTGCCGATAGTTAAAGGGGCTGCCCAGGTCGCTTCCTTGCCAAACATTCTTGTCCCGGAAACCGAGACGCGTTGCGATCGCCTCAAAAGATCCCCCTAGTTGCATAGTAGCTGAGGTGAGTACGCAGGAATGTCCCTTAAATAGTCGCGCATAAAGATCCCCGCCCACGTCCAGCGGACCACTATAGAGGCGGCGGCTCCCGGATTTTTCTTCCGCGATCCAGGCGGCCGATTTTTCCGGGTCAAAGGCCGCGATTATCTCGCACGCATCCAACGCCTCTTCAATCTGAGCGAGGACGATACGCTGTTTTATCCGTTGTTCATCCTCGTCGGCGCTGCTGGTGACTTCCCCGGAAATATCAGATAGTTCTATTTGGAGAGTGGTTAAGATATTTTCTAATTTCTTTGGTAGTTCGCTCAGTTCGCCCTCGTCTGGTTCCTCTATGATTTTCGTAAACTCTTTGCCCGCCTGTTCCAGGGAAGTGACCGGCAGGTGGAAATGTTTACTCACCCCGCGCGCTACTTTTTCAATAGTGCCGCCAGCGAGGCTCACGCAGGCTTGGGAGCGAGCGCGGGAAGGTAGTTCGTGGGCTTCATCTACGATCAAGAGGTCGAACTCTGGCAGTAACTCTGCGCTGGTAAGCGCTTCGATGGACAACAAAGCATGATTGGTGATGATGATATCGGCATCTTGGGCTTTCAGACGGGCATCACGCGGGAAACAATCGGTGAAAAACCGGCAGGTTTTCCCTTGGCATTGGTTAGGAGAAATTGAGGCTTGCTGCCAGGCCGCTAGGGATACTCCCCGCTGAAGTTCATCCCGGTCACCGCTGTCGGTTTCTTCTGCCCAGTCTCGCAGGCGCTGCAGCTGTTTACCAATATTGCTGGGGGAATAATCGGCGGCCTCATAGCTGGGGAACAGCCCTTCGATTTCTTCGGGAGCCGCTAATTTCCAACGACAAATATAGTTCGACCAGCCTTTTAATACCGCCACCGTAGGGGGCGGATAACCGAGCTCGCGGCAAGCACCCACTACCGTGGGGATATCGCAGGTAAGCAACTGGCGCTGCAGAGCCAAGGTGGCAGTGGAGATTACTACTCTGTCCCCGTGTTCGATTGCCCGTTGGAAGGCGGCTGCCAAGTAGGCAAGAGATTTTCCGGTACCGGTTCCCGCCCCCACTAATTGGCTTCCTGACAGGGAAAACGAGCGGGCAACCAGGTTACACATTTGTACCTGTTCGGCGCGTTCACTGCCCCCAATTTGATTAATACAGGTACTGAGAATTTTCCGCGCCATCTGAGCATCTTTGCCGCCGCCACCTTTGCCTAGATCAGCGGTGGCTACTAGCGGGGAGGCTCCCGGACTCTCCATCTAATTCGCCGCCTCGAGGATAGCTTGGGCGAGGGCGGGACCGGCGCGTCCTACCACGTGAGTACCGTTTTCTAAGTATTCCACTTTGTCTACAATCCCTTCCTCGTGAAGCCGAGCCACCAGCGCCGACTGGTCATAAGGGATCACATAATCGATAGGTTTTTCCGGAGAGGGTAACGCGTTCGCGATTGCTTCCTGTAACTGGTTGATTCCCTGCCCGGTACGAGTAGATAGCGGGATTCCTCCCCCAATCGCAGATTGCAGGGCGCGAATGTGCAGGGCATCTACCAGATCGGCTTTATTGAGGACGATAATCTCGGGAATCTGGGAAACGTTCGGTAGATCTGCTATCACTTCATGCACGGTTGCTACCTGTTGGACGGGGTTGTGGTGACTAGCGTCAACCACGTGCACGATCACATCGGCATATTCGACTTCTTCCAGGGTGGAGCGGAAGGCCTCCACCAGTTCGTGCGGGAGTTCGTCAATAAAACCTACGGTGTCGGACAAAGTGTAGGTACGCCCATCGGGAGTTTCTGCTTGCCGCACGGTGGGATCCAGGGTGGCAAATAGGGCATCCTGCACCATCACATCCGCATCTACCAGGGCATTCAGTAGGGAGGATTTTCCGGCGTTGGTGTATCCCACGATCGCGACCGAGGCTAGCGAACTGTTAAGGCGTCCTTCGCGTTTAGTATCGCGACTTTTCTTCATCTGTTTAATTTCGCGCCGCAGTTTCGCAATTCGTTTAGTGATTCGGCGCCGGTCAGTTTCCAGTTTGGTTTCCCCCGGGCCGCGCGCGCCGATTCCGGCTCCTCCTGATACTCGCCCGCCAGCTTGGCGCGACATTGATTGTCCCCAGCCTCTCAGGCGCGGCAGTAAGTATTGCAGCTGCGCTAGCTCCACTTGGGCTTTACCTTCCCGGGAGGAGGCGTGTTGGGCGAAAATATCGAGGATTACCGCGGTGCGGTCAATGACTTTCACTTTGACTTGGTCTTCAAGTCCCCGTCGCTGCGAGGGCTGCAACTGCGCATTCACAATCACGGTATCGGCTTCCAGTGCCGCCACCTGCTCAGCTAACTGTTTAGCTTTCCCGCGCCCCACAAAAGTTGCGGCATCGGGGGCGCTGCGCCGCTGTAGGGCGGCGCCTACCAGCTCAGCTCCCGCAGTTTGGGCGAGCGCCGCCAGCTCCGATAAAGATTGTTGCGCCCGGCTACGATCGGAATCATAAATACCTACTAGGAAAACTCTTTCCAGCTGTACCCGCCGATATTCAACCTCGGAAATATCTAGGTCAGAGGCATTCGTACGCTGAAATTCTTCGCGTAGTTGCCGTGAAAAATCTCCGCCATGAGAACTTTGTTGCGTCAGGGCGGTACTGGTCCAATCCAGTAGTTCTAACCCTTCTTTGGGAGTGTCAGCGTCTGGATAGTGCCGCGGGGATTTTTCGGGGCGATTGCCGATGGCGGATCCGAGGTCGAAATCAGTCTTGCGCCGCTTTAGACTCCGGCTACGCACGCGGCGTACCAGATCATAGGCTCTGTCCAGGTCTTGTTTACTGACTTCCGTTTCCGCAGGTATTTGCGCCGCCTCCCTTGGTGTTCTTGGCTTATTTCATTTTCGCATGACCCCGCGTTAGCTGCAAAAAGACGCGCGGAAGGTAGCTGCGAGCGAAAGCTTTCGCAGAGTCAGCTGAGCAGGTTCGACGCATCTCACAGTCCGAGAAGTTTGTTTCTTCCGCGCGATTAGGTATTCTTTAACAGGTCTAGGGCCTATAGCTCAGTTGGTTAGAGCGTCACGTTTACACCGTGGATGTCGGGGGTTCGAGTCCCTCTGGGCCCACAATGAGGAACCCGAACGGCACGAAAACCGTTCGGGTTTTCGTATTAGTGAGGGTGACGAAATTGTGTGTAAACCCGCAGGGATTACTAACACCAGGAGAGCTCGAACGGCAAGCAAGTTTACTTGCTTGCCAGTGAGAGCGAGGAAACGGCGCGTAACACGAAGTGTTGCAAGCCCAATGAGGAACCCGAACGGCACGAAAACCGTTCGGGTTTTCGTATTAGTGAGGGCGAGAAAGTTCTATGTAATCCCTGCAGGGTTTAATATCACTTTATGTACTACAGGTGGATGCCGTTATTTTCTTCGCTGCTACTTACCGGGTTGATCGGCGGGTTGTGGGGGTATGCCTGGGAGTCCACCGCTTCTACCCCCACTTGGGTGCCGGCTAGCGTGCTAGTTCTCGCATTTCTGTTTGCAGCTATAGGGATTGTTTTTGCGAGTAAAACAACCGCTTCGCAGGCCGCAAAAATTACTTACCTGACCGGGACGATGCTGTTCCTTGCGGGATTCGCATCCTTCTATGTATTCTCCCAACCTACCACTATAAACATTTTTGGGTTTATAGCAGTTACAGCAGGCTTAATAGTCGCGAATCTAGCCGCGGGTTACCTTTACCGGGATGGTTCTCGGCAAAAGTAAATATTTCGCTACTTAGCGACCGCGGGAAACTATTTGGGTACCCGCCCATTGGGGGGAAACCACATCCGAGGTGGTGGGATTCATCCCGACTGTTTTTGCGGCCTCTTCGATTAGACGAGGATCAACGGCACCGGGGTCAGAGGCGATCGGGCTGAGGACCCAGATATATCCCCCTTCATCCATATTGCCCATCGCATCCATTAGCGCATCGGAGAGATCATCGACGCCACCGTCATCATCGCGCCACCAAACCAGGGCGCCATCGGTCATCGCGGTGAAATCTTCATCTGCTAAATCGTCATCAATCTGATCCATTATGGCTTGGCGAAGATCTTCATCGACGTCCTCGTCCCAACCAAATTCTTGAATGACTTGTTCTTTCTTAAACCCCATCTCCGATACGGATAGGGAACTTTCATGCCTTTCGCGTGTGGTTTCCACGCTCTCTAAGTTACATGATTACAGCAATAGGTGAAAACGCGGATGCAGACATTGGGATAATTGTGCCTTCCTTCGCTAACTTTCGATTATCCGGTTGTCTCTTTGCTCTTCCTCTGTTTCTATATGCCCTGTTAGAGAGGATTTATCGCTACCGGGGAGGCGCGCGGAACAAAATCTGTAAATTTTAGGAGTTTCTCGGACGCCGCCTGTTTCCCCTCTGAGCGTAGTTAGTGCGGTAGCCAAAGCGCGGAAAATAGATAACAATTAGACTCGTATGGTCTTTTCTGTTGGAGGAGCAACAAAACCTATGAGCGAAAATAAAGCATCCCTGGACTCTGTACACGAGTTAGCTACTGCCCTACCAGATCCGGATCCTCAAGAAACCCGTGAATGGCTGGATTCTTTGGATGATCTGATTAAAGAACGTGGTCCGGAGCGTACTCGCGATCTTTTGTTGCGGATGCTGTCTGCGGCGGGCGAGCAAAACGTGGCGGTGCCCGCGAACCTCAATACCCCCTTTACTAACACTATTAAGCCGCAAGATGAACCGAGCTTCCCCGGTGATGAACGTATTGAGCGTGACTATCGCCGCTGGATGCGCTGGAATGCGGCGGTGCAAGTTACCCGGGCACAACGCGAGGGAGTCCACGTGGGGGGACACATTTCTTCCTATGCGTCGATCTCCACTCTCTACGAAGTGGGCTTTAACCATTTCTTCCGGGGCAAATCGCACCCGGGCGGCGGGGATCACGTGTTTTTCCAAGGACACGCCTCCCCCGGTAACTATGCCCGCGCTTTCTTAGAGGGGCGGCTATCAGAGAAAGATATGGATGGTTTCCGTCAGGAACTATCGCAAGCTCCCCACGGACTGCCTTCTTATCCGCATCCGCGGCATCTGCCGGAGTTTTGGGAATACCCCACTGTTTCTATGGGTCTGGGACCCGCCGAGGCGATTACTCAAGCCTGGTTTGACACTTATCTAACTAATCGAGGAATCAAAGACTGCTCTGACCAGCACACTTGGGCGTTCCTAGGTGACGGCGAGATGGACGAACCGGAATCGCGGGGGCTGCTGCAGCTGGCGGGACAGCAAAAACTCGACAACCTCACTTTCGTGGTGAACTGTAACCTGCAGCGCCTGGATGGCCCGGTGCGCGGCAACGGGCAGATTATTCAGGAATTAGAGGCATTTTTCCGAGGCGCCGGCTGGAACGTTATCAAGGTGATTTGGGGTCGTGGCTGGGATCGGCTGCTGGCCAAGGATCACGACCATGCGTTGCTGAAAGTAATGACCGAGTGCCTGGATGGTGACTACCAGACGTTCAAAGCTAATGATGGCGCTTATGTGCGCAAACACTTCTTCGGTCGGGATCCGCGCACCGCGAAAATGGTGGAGGATTGGACCGATGAGGAGATTTGGGATTTGCGTCGGGGCGGTCACGATTACCGCAAAGTTTACGCCGCTTATCATGCGGCGATGGAGCACCAGGGACAGCCAACTGTCATCTTGGCGCACACCATTAAGGGATATGTGCTGGGTGAAACTTTCGCGGGACGCAACTCTACCCACCAGATGAAGAAGCTGACCTTGAAAGATTTGAAGGCGCTGCGCGACCGGCTAAATATTCCGATTACGGATGAGGAGCTGGAAAAAGATCCGCAGCTACCTCCCTACTACCGTCCCCCGCAGGATCATCCATCCTTGCAATATATGTTTGAGCGGCGCGAAAAGCTGGGCGGATTCTTGCCTTCGCGTCCTAAGGAACGCAATCAGATGCAGCTTTCCCTGCCTGACGATTCCGCCTATGACGTGCTCAAAGGTGGCTCTGGGAAACAGAAAGTTGCCACTACGATGGCGCTGGTGCGCCTGATGAAAGAGTTCTTGAAAGACGAAGAGTTTGGCAAGCGGATCGTACCGATTGTTCCCGATGAGGCGCGTACTTTCGGGATGGATTCCATGTTCCCCTCGGCGAAGATCTATAACACCCTGGGTATGAATTACACGGCGGTGGACAAGGATTTGATGCTGCATTATTCCGAGGGCAAAGATGGGCAGATTCTGCACCCCGGAATTAACGAAGCGGGAGCGGCGGCCGCTTTCCAAGTGGCGGGCACTTCCTATATGTCTAATGGGGCACCTACGATCCCGTTCTACCTGTTCTATTCGATGTTTGGTTTTCAGAGGACGGGCGACCAGTTCTGGGCGGCCGGAGATCAGCTGGCCCGGGGCTTCGTGATTGGCGGAACCGCGGGACGGACTACCTTGACCGGTGAGGGGCTGCAACACGCTGATGGGCACTCCCCGATCATTGCCGCCACTAACCCGGCATTTGTGCAGTATGACCCGGCCTATGCCTACGAGTTACGGCACATTATTCGCGATGGTATCCAACGGATGTATGGGGACGGCTCCGATGGACGTGACCAGAACGTCATGTACTATTTGACGGTTTATAACGAGGCCATTCAGCAACCAGCAGAACCCGAAGGGGTAGATGTTGAGGGAATTTTGCGCGGCATGTACGCCCTGACTGGGCACTATGAAAATGGCGGCCCCAAGGTGGAACTCCTGGCCTCGGGAATTTCGGTTCCTTGGGCGCTACAGGCACAAAAACTTTTGATGCAGGATTGGGGGGTGGACGCTGCCGTTTGGTCGGTGACCAGCTGGCATGAGCTGCGCCGGGACGGTATGGATTGCGATCGTCACAACTTGATTCATGCCGATGAGGAATACCGCCTACCGTATGTTACTCAGCGGCTGCGTAATGCTAGCGGCCCGGTGATCGCGACTTCGGATTATGATCATCTGGTTCCCGATATGATTCGCCCCTGGGTGCCGGGACGCTATAAGGTGCTGGGCGCTTCTGATTTCGGGTATTCCGATACCCGGGCCGCCGCGCGCCGCCACTTCTTGATTGACGCGGAATCCCTGGTAGTTCAGGCCTTGGAGGCTTTGAATGAGGATGGGGTTCTGCAGGATCGCTCGGTGGTTACCCAGGCATTAAATCGCTATGACCTGCTAAATCCTAATGCTGGTTCTTCTGGCGAACAGTAATATCTGGTAGTAATAACATCAGGGGGGCGCCCACCGTGCGGTGGGCGCCCCCCTGCTTTTGCTATTTTGCAGACGCGGACAACCCTGGTTTTCCTGGGGTTTCCCTGTGGATTCTTCTGGTAGAAACACTAATCTGCTGACAACGGTTAGACAGTTAGAACGCCCTCCCGAGATATCTATTACGATCGGCAGATGCTGGTGAGGTGTGAGAGGATAGCGCTATGGAAAAAGCTGAAGTTTCTGCGGAGATAATCGAGCGGGTATCACAGATGGAGGCGGCGCTGGTGCGCCTCAATGACGCGATTAATACTGTCGAGGGCGCTCTCGACACCTATGAGCAGATGTGGGGCGATTACCACGCCTTGGATAAGTATTATTCCGGGAAAGCCTGGTGGGAGGATCTAGAGGCCGACAATCAGGGGCTTTTGCCGGAAGATTTGCCGCGCGGGGTACTTTCGGAGGACGCCGTCTACGATGTCCTCGGCGACGCCGAAGCCCTCCGCCAGCGCCTACAAGAACTCGCACACTCCGCTCAGGAGACCCCAGACAACAGTCCGAGGTAGGGTAAAAATAAATCCGGCGAGAGGAAATATTTCCTCTCGCCGGAAGGATTATTAGGTTATTGTGTTTTTAAAGTTATCTCAGATATTTAACAATTAGCTCCGACACGCCCAAACACTGCAACTTGGCAAAGCAAAAGCGCTTAAAGCCTGCCTGATACTAACCCGTTCTGCGACTATCCCTGAGGTTGCGAAGGAGGGAACTGTTCCCCCTGGTTTACCTGCCCAAAATCTCCACTTGGAGGCACCTGCACGGGAGGGATACCTTGGGCAAACTGTCCGTTTTGCCCATATTGGCCGTATTGCCCGTATTGTCCGTTTAGACCTACCTGACCGTAGCCAGGAGCTTGACCAGATTTTATGGCTATGTCTGCTTCGCGTACTTTGGGAGCGACGGCCAGAAAATAGATCGCCAATCCGATCACCCCTAAGAAGAAAGTTAAGACCAGCCAAAGCACCTTGTTTTGTCCCGAGCGTTCCCAGGCGGCATCAGAGTATTTCTTGGTGTCTCGGTATACCAACCAAATAAACAGGATTTCTAGAGCCAAGGTGATCAACATCGGGATAATGATCCCTATCCCAATAATTGTAGCTACGCCTGCAGCTGCATCTGCGTCATCCATTTTTAACCCTTCCATCAATATTTATGCTTATTACCCTTCCAGGTAAACACGATAATTTTAACGAAATCTAGAGGACAGGTAAACCCCCTGCTTAAAGCCGATAACTGGAATAGCTATCGGCTTAGTGACTTTGATAGAGGCGAGCCAGCTCCTCTAAAGTTTTACATTCCGCGATCTGAGTATCGGAGCGTTTTTTGCCCAACTCCCCCTCAATCCGTGCTACTACCGCATATAGTGAAAGATCGTCGAATTCTAACTGGGTTCTCAGCTCCGTCTCCGGCTGCAGATCTTTCTGCTCCCAGTCAGTTTCTGCGGAAACGGCCTCTAGCAGAGAAGCTATAACTGCTGGGTCACCACTAAAGTTTTCCCAGGCAGGAGGAATACTTCCCGAGGACGCATCAGCGTTCCTAGCGTTATTTTCCTCAGAAACCACCTCAGATTCCAAGGCCGCAGCAGACCCAGTTGTGCCCTCTGTCCTGCTTTCATTCTCCGAGCCGCCGGGCAGGTTCTTACCAAAATCGGCGAGCGCCGCTAGCGCATCGGCATCTAGCGCCATCTCAGCCCACTCGGTGCAGCCAGCGCACCGGCGCTCCCGCCCCGGCGTAGCGGAAAGGCTCGAGTTCTTCGTCCCAGGCGGTGCCTAGCGCCAAGTCCAGGAGGCGGCGTAAATCTTCTTGGCTTCCTTGCGCGAGCGCAGAGCGCACCCGATCCTCCGGCACTACTACGTTTCCCACTACATCCGTTTGGGCATGGAAGATTCCCAGGTTAGGGGTATATGACCAGCGTCCCCCGTTATTGTTTATGGAGGCGTCCTCGGTGACCTCGAAACGCAAATGCTCCCAGCCACGCAGGGCGGAGGCTAGCTTCGCGCCGGTACCAATCTGCCCTACCCAGGACAGTTCCGAGCGGAACATTCCCGGTTGGGCTGGCTGTTCCGTCCACTCTAGGTTGACGCGTTGATCTAGAACTGCGCCAACCGCCCATTCCACATGGCTAGAAAGCGCACGCGGGCATGAGTGTACAAAAAGTACACCGCGGGTGTAATCCTTGTTCATCGCTTCTCCTTTAGTGTTCGCAAGGTTCGTCTTCCCCAACGGCCTGTACGTACCAAAGAGTGATGACACGCGGTGTCTCACTTTCTATTTTGCCCGCGATAGCGATTTTCAACAAGCCCAAAAGCCCCTGACCGGCAATTTTGTGACTACTGAGGCCAATGTGACACCTGTGGTTTTATGCATGAGGCTTGAGCAATAGCGCGGGAGCTAGGTTTTATCCGAGTAAGTGCGGTGGGCATAAGAATTTGGAAAACGTCGCGACGTTTTCCAAATTCTTGGGCAGGAGGACAAACACAGCCCCGCGCTAACTTACAACACCAGGCTCTTAAACGGTCGAGGCCGGGGAAAGATGCGAGAGGGGGCTTGAGCCGAGCGCAGCAAGGCTCACCGGGGTCCCCCGAGCGCTTTCTCCGGCCGCGCCCTACAAGCGCCCAGGCTCAGCTACAGTCCCTTTTCTCGAATCTCTTTAAAGGCTTTGCGACGGGTTAACCGATCCAGGCGATCTAGGTACAGATGCCCATCGAGATGATCGCATTCATGCTGGATACAACGCCCCATAAGTTCTTCGCCTTCAACTACTTTGGGCTTGCCATCCAGGTCAATCCCCTCGGCACGCGCATACCAGGCGCGCTGACAAGGGAAGAACAGTCCCGGCACCGACAGGCAGCCTTCATCACCATCTTGGTATTCGTCCTCAGAAACTTCTACCAGGCGGGGATTGAGAATATAGTCGACTTCCCCATCAATATTCCAGGAAAAAGCCCGCAGCCCTACCCCAATCTGGTTAGCAGCCAGCCCGGCCCGCCCGTCGGCATCTACCGTTTCCAACAGGTCTTCCACCAGCTGTTTGATATGTTCATCGATTTCGCCCACCGGTTCACAAGGCGTGCGTAATACGGGATCCCCGATTACTCTGATTTCTCGAAAAGCCATGGTTATTCCTCCTCGCTACCCGCTGCCACCGCAGCTACCGGAACGATTTTTTCTGCCCGCGCATAGGCTTCCGCAAGATCCTGGCGCACCTGGTCACTTACATACTGGAAGGCCTCGGCAACTGGGATTTCCTGGCGCTGGCCAGTGGCGCGACAGCGCACTTCCACGGTTCCATCTTTCAGTCCGCGCCCAATCACTACCAGCCAGGGCATGCCGAGCAGTTCCGCATCCTTGAATTTGACTCCGGCAGATACTTTCTTGCGGTCATCGATCAGAGTATCGATCCCGGCGGCGGTGAGCTGGTCACCTAGCGTTTGCGCGGCCTCGAAAAGTTCTGCCCCTTTACCAGTTACCAGTACATGTGCCTGGAAGGGTGCCACATTGGTTGGCCATTTGAGCCCCACTTCGTCGTGATATTCCTCGGCAATGGCGGCCATTACCCGGGAAACCCCGATCCCGTAGGATCCCATGGTCACTACCTGGGATTTCCCGTTTTGATCTAGCACGTTTAACCCCAGGGCTTCGGAATATTTCGTTCCGAGGGCGAATATGTGCCCGATTTCGATTCCGCGGGCGGTCTCGAGGGCTCCGGAACCATCAGGCGCCGGATCCCCGTCGCGCACTTCTGCGGCTTCAATAAAGCCGTCAGCGCGGAAATCCCGGCCGGCCACCAGGTGATAAATATGGGTGTCTTCTTTGCCGGCACCGGCGATCCATTCGGTACCTTCCACTACCCGCGGATCTAGGAGCAGGCGGGGGCTGCCAGAAATATTTCCGTCCTCGTCTACTTTCCGATCCGGATGGTCAGGTCCGGCGCAGGTGGGGCCGGTAAAGCCCGGCACAATATTGGGGTACGCGGCCATATCTTCCGGAGTGGCCATTTCTACATCTGCCCCTAGGGAGGCTTCCAGGCGGCGCATATCGATCTCGCGATCCCCGGGTACTCCCAGCAGCAGCACTTCCCGTTTGCCATCCGCATAGGTGGCCGCCACCATAAACGCTTTCAAAGTGTCTGCTTTAGTCCACGCCCGGCCATCTTCGCGCGGGAAATGCTCATTAGAGTAATCCACTAGCGCTTCAATAGTGTGTGCGCCAGGAGTCTTACGTTCAATCGCAGCCGAAACCAGCGAATAATCTTGCGGCTCGGGCGCAATAGTGGTCACGGCCTCCACGTTGGCCGCATAGCCGCCCTCGGAGCGCACAAAAGTATCTTCCCCGATAGCGCAGGGGAAAATGAATTCCTCGGAGCGGGAACCTCCCATAGCGCCTGCCATCGCGGAACAAATCACGAAATCTAGCCCCAGCCGCGAATAAATCCGTTGATAGGCACGGCGCTGCTCTTGGTAGGAGGCTTCTAGCCCTTCATCGTCGATATTGAAAGAGTAGGCGTCCTTCATGATGAATTCGCGTCCGCGAATCAATCCTGCCCGCGGCCGCGCTTCGTCCCGATACTTTTCCTTAATCTGGTAGAGGACGACCGGCAGATCCTTGTAGGAAGAGTAAAAGTCCTTCACCAGCAGGGTAAACATTTCTTCGTGAGTAGGTGCCAACAGATAGTCAGCGCCCTTACGATCCTGCAGCTTAAACAAGGAAGGCCCGAACTCTTCCCAACGGTTGGTTGCTTCATAGGGTTCGCGCGGCAGCAGCGCCGGAAAAGCCACCTCGAGGGCGCCGATCCGATCCATTTCTTCCCGTACCACCTGCTCTACGCGCCGAATCGTGCGTAACCCTAGCGGGGTCCAAGTGTAAATCCCGGGCGCGGCGCGGCGGATATAACCTGCGCGCACCAGCAGTTTATGGGAATCCACCTCGGCATCTACCGGGTCTTCCCGCAAAGTCCTGACAAAATAAGTCGACATATTGTAAGCCACGTTCGCCAGTTTAGTAGATGATGCAAAGGAACCTAAACCGCGCCGTTCTAGCAGGAGTGGGAGAAGACACGAACTTAGGTTGGGCAGGGGGAGGATTGGGTTTATCCGAGTGGGCGCGGTGGGCATAAGAATTCGGGAAACGCCGCTACGTTTTCCGAATTCTTGGGCGGGAGGAAAAACCAATCCTCCCCGCGGGAAAAGATGCGAGAGGGGAATGCTATTAAGCGCGTGAGCAGATTTATGCCGAAGGATAGGCTCCGGGCGTTAAATCCGTGAAAATGCCAAGGCATTTTCCGGATTTTGGGGCGTGAGGCAAAATCTGCTCACGCGCATTACTGATCCCTTAGGCTTTCCCGCTCCTGCCTAACTAGGCTAGGCGATTACCTCAACTTCGCCGGAGCCTTCTTCTAGGCCTAGTAGCTCGGCTTGACGATGCGCCTCCGCAATCAGGGTGGGCACGATTTCTTCCTCGGGAACCGTCTTGATCACTTTGCCTTTGATAAAGATCTTCCCTTTGCCGTTACCGCTGGCTACCCCCAGATCGGCTTCACGCGCCTCGCCGGGGCCGTTTACAACACACCCCATCACCGCTACTCGCAGCGGCACTTTGATCTCGTCTTTCAGGGCATCAGTAACGGCGTTTGCCAACTGGTAAACATCAACTTGGGCGCGCCCGCAAGACGGGCAGGAAACAATCTCCAGGGTGCGTTCTTTTAGCCCCATGGACTGCAGGATTTCGATGCCGACTTTGATTTCTTCCACCGGGTCAGCCGACAGCGACACCCGGATAGTATCCCCGATACCTTGGCGCAACAGCGCACCAAAGGCGGTCGCCGATTTAATAGTGCCTTGGAAAGCCGGTCCCGCCTCGGTTACTCCCAGGTGCAGCGGCCAATCCCCCATTTCACTCAGCAGCTCGTAGGCGCGAATCATAGTTACCGGGTCATGATGTTTAACCGAGATCGCAAAGTCGTGAAAATCGTATTGCTCAAAGAGCCGCGCCTCATTAACCGCCGATTCTGCTAAGGCTTCCGGGGTGGCTTTGCCGTGGCGCGCCATTACCCTGGGGTCGAGGGAACCGGCATTAATCCCAATCCGCAACGCGGTGCCGTGCTGGCGGGCACATTTGGTGATTTCTTCTACCTGGTCATCGAATTTGCGGATATTTCCGGGGTTAACCCGCACCCCGGCGCAGCCGCCTTCAATTGCGGCGAACACATATTTGGGCTGGAAGTGAATGTCGGCAACTACCGGAATAGTAGATTTTTGGGCGATTATCGGCAGCGCCTGGGCATCATCGGCACTAGGGCAGGCGACCCGCACAATATCGCAACCAGCGGCGGTCAACGCCGCTATCTGCTGCAAGGTAGCCCCAATATCGGTAGTTTTGGTGGTGCACATAGATTGCACACTGATGGGGGCATCTCCTCCAATAGCTACGCTTCCACAATGGATCTTGCGAGTTTCTTTCCGCGGGAAACCCATCGGTTTTACTTCCGGCATTCCTAGTTCAACACTCACGTTCCTATTATGACGCTTTAGAGCGTTAAACCCCTACTTTCCCCAACCCTTCCCCCTCTACCTGCGCAGTTCCTCGCTGCATTTCGGGTATCCCGATAGGAATATCGCCAGGTCTACCGTTAGTAATATCGCCGGAGGCTACGGCAGGCGAATCGGATCCACAATATCGGCCACCATCAGCAGCACTGTCATCGCAATCAACAGCCCCGCCACCACATAGGTTAAGGGCACGGCTTTTGCGGCATCGATGGGGCCGGGAGCGGGACGCGAACGCAGCCGGGCATAGCTGTTTTTGATTCCTTGCCAACAAGCGCCAGCAATATGTCCCCCATCTAAGGGCGGCAGCGGAATCAGATTGAATACAAACAGCGCCATATTGAGCGAAGCTAGCAGAGAAAGCATTCCTCCGGCGCGGTCAGCAAAAGTAATTTGGGTGGCAGGAGCCGCTCCGATTTCTCCGGCGATGCGCCCTACCCCCAGTACCGACATGATTCCGGAGCTATCGCGCGGAGTGTCGGTAAATACCGCAACCCCCACGTCCCAGACTGCTACCGGAAGTTTTAAGACTACCGCCCCGGTTTGATAGAACATTTGCCACATGGTTTGCCCATAGGTGGCCAGCCCCGTGCTTTGCCGTACCGAACGCGCATAGAGGCCGGCTTTCCCCTCTACCCCGGAAAGCTGCAGGTCCAGAACTTCCCCACCACGCTGGACCGACACGGTGGCGTCACCATGGGTAGCCCCAGCATATTTTCGCAGGTCTTCCCAGGTATTGATTTTTTTGCCATCCCAGGCGAGCAATTTATCTCCCGGTTTAATCCCGGCTTTGGCTCCCGGGGAAGGCTGGGCACCTTCTTGAGCGCAATCAACCACTTGTCCTGACTTTAAGCAGACGGCTTTATCAACGGTGGTGGTGGGGGTGGCAATCCCAATCCCCAACATTGCTATCCCCATCAGCACAAACGATAAAAATAGGTTCATTACTGGCCCGCCAAACATTACCACCAGGCGGCGGGAAACCGGCAGGTTATAAAAGGCACGTTGACGCTGAGATAAAGGAATCTCAGACAGCGAGGCGTCGCGGGCTTCCTGCGACCAGGTAGGAACCAAGTCTTCGGCTTGCTCCGCATCGAGGGCGCGTGCCTGGCGCACTGAAAGTTTCTTGCCGTCCAGCTTGTAGCCGAATTGATCAGGGTCGCCCGGCCCGTACATTCCCAGGATGCGGCAATATCCCCCTAAGAGGAAGGCTTTAACGCCATACTCGGTTTCCCCGTGTTTACGGGAAAACAAGGTGGGGCCAAAACCAATCATGAATTGGGGAACTAACGCCCCGAACTTCTTAGCGGGCAACAGATGCCCACATTCATGCAGGCCAATAGAGATAATCAGCCCGATAACTAGAATTATTATGCCCAGCAAAAACGCCATAGGGATACCCTACCTAGCGTTCATGACAATTTGATGAGCCTTACTCTTAGCCCAGGTTTGTGCTTCCATAATTTGGGCTAAATCCGGATTATCAATGCCGGTATGTTCGGCTAATACTTGCGCTAAAGAATCCACTATTTGCAGGTAGGGCAAGTTTCCATCCAGGAATGCATCTACGAATACTTCATTGGCGGCGTTATAGACCGCCGGATGGGAGGCGGAGGCCGCCACTGCCTGGCGCGCCAGCTTTATCGCTGGGAAAGTCTCGTGATCTACCGGTTCAAATGTCCATTGCTGAGCGCTGGTGAAATCCAGGGGGGTTACGGTTTTTTCTAGGCGGGTGGGCCAATCTAGCCCCAGGGCAATCGGCAGACGCATATCGGGCGGGGAAGCCTGCAAAATAGTGGCCCCATCGCGCCAAGTCACCCCGGAGTGAATAATCGACTGGGGGTGAATCACCGGCACGATGTTCTCGGGTGCAACCTCAAACAGCAAGTGCGCTTCAATCAATTCCAAACCCTTATTTACCAGGGTAGACGAGTTGATAGTTACCACCGGACCCATCGACCAGGTGGGGTGATTAAGGGCTTGCTGCGCGCTGACCTCAGCTAAATCCGCACGTTTCTTACCCCGGAAAGGCCCGCCGGAAGCAGTGAGGATAATCTGACTAACTTCACTGCAGCCATCCTGGTTTACACTAGTTAGCCCCTTATGGTGAACCCCGCTCGCCAAAGCCTGCGCAATCGCCGAATGTTCGGAGTCTACCGGTACGATCTGCCCGGGGCGCTGGCAGGCAGCTTTCACTAAGGCGCCGCCCACAATCAAAGATTCCTTGTTTGCCAGCGCTAAGGTAGCTCCGCTTTCCAAAGCGGCCAAAGTGGGAGCCAGGCCCACTCCGCCATTAATCCCATTGAGTACTACCGCTTCGCGGCTGGCTTTCCCCGCCACCCGAGCACTTGCGTCTTCCCCGGTTAGGATCTCGGGTTGATAGTTTTCGCCTCCCGGAAGTTCCGCAGCGAGCGCACTGGCGAATTCCTCGCCCCTATCTTGGGAAATCGCCACCATCTCGGGGCGAAACTGGGCGGCTTGGCTGGCCAGTAAAGCTAGGTTAGCCCCGCCGGCGCTGAGAGCGCAGACACGAAACCGCTTAGAGTTTTGAGCGATTACCTCCAGTGCTTGAGTACCAATGGATCCGGTGGATCCCAAGATAAAAACGTCGCGCACTGTCCCTCCCCGATTGAAAAATATTTTGCTGGCTGGTAGCCGAACTTAAATGCTTATTCCACCGCGAGCAGGACTTCTACTGCGCGCGAGAGATAGGCGTCGACTACGCCCTCTTTATAAGCTTTTTCATTCTTAGCGGTTTTGAAAGTGGCGTTGCGAATCTCGGCAGAAGTAATCCCCTCGTCCGAATCGAAATACTGTGCCAGCCGGTCAAGCAGCTCGTCTACCTGTACCGCGTCATAGCCTTTACCGTCCGGGTGGGCGAAGCGTTTGCCCCGCGGACGTAGCATCCGCGGATAGAGAGTGGTTGCCCGCTGCGCCACCCGCTCCATCCAGGCTTGGGAACCGTTAACTGCCACGTTATCGGCGCGATCCCGGCGCACGAAGGCAGCCTCTAGGCGATCCATCGCCTGGTCGATCGCGCTAGTTTGATAGCCGCGTCGTACCAGGTCAAAATGGGCACCCCGCACCTGGGCAGCCGAAAACTTTTCCGCCGGCACCCCACCCTCATAGGCCTTGCGGGCATCAGCAAAAAACTCGTCTACTTGGGACGGGTCATATCCGCGGGTAAAAAAACCGGCTCGCGGGAAATTGGTCTCACTCACTTCCCAGCCTCTCCTTCATAGATTTAGTTGCCAATTGGCCACATGCTCCGTCAATATCCTGTCCGCGGGTATCACGGATAGTGGTAGTGATACCTTTACTTTCCAGAGTATCCACAAATTCTGCTTGGACGCGGGATTCACTCGCCGTCCAGATCGATCCGGGAGTGGGATTTAGCGGAATTGGGTTCACATGTGCCCAGCCGCGTCCGCGGGCATTCAGCAAATCTGCCAGCAGCCCCGCCCTCCAGGCTTGATCATTCATATTCTTAATCAGGGCGTATTCGATGGAGACCCGCCTGCCGGTAGCTTGAAAATATTCGTAAGCCGCATCTAGCAGTTCACTGACTTTAAAGCGCGAGTTCAAAGGAATCAGTTGGTCACGCAGTTCATCATCGGGGGCATGTAGTGAAATCGCCAAGGTGACCGGGATTTTTTCTGCCGTGAGTTTTTTGATTCCCGGCACTAGTCCCACCGTGGAAACCGTGATTCCCCGCGCCGACATCCCGAATCCTTCCGGCGGATCAGCTATCAGGCGGCGCACCGCGCCCAGTACTGCCCGATAGTTCACCATTGGCTCGCCCATCCCCATAAACACCACATTGGAGAGGTGGCAGGGATCCCCGCCCAGTTCGCCCTCTTCACAGGCTTTACGTGCCAGGCGCACCTGTTCCACGATTTCGGCGGTAGAAAGATTGCGGGTCAGCCCCATCTGTCCGGTAGCACAAAATGGGCAGGCCATTCCGCATCCCACCTCGCAAGAAATACAGAGGGTAGCGCGGGAGGGGTAGCGCATTAGCACTGATTCGACTTCGGCGCCGTCAAAAAGCCGCCAGAGGTATTTGCGGGTCATCCCTTGGTCACCGCTGCGCACCACTACTTGTTCAACTAGCGGCGGAAAAGCCAGATCCGTGAGTTCTTCTCGTCCTTTAGCGGGCAGATCCGACATTACCTGGGGATCGGTAGTCAGGTGGGTGAAATAGTGACGCGATAACTGGTCGGCGCGAAAAGCTGGAAAACCGGCCTCTTTTAGCAACTGTTTGCGTCCCGCCAGGTCAAAATCGGCCAGATGCGCCTGCGGTTTGGCTCGTCTAGTTGCTTGAAAACGCAATACCGGACGCGCATCCGGGCTGCTAGCACCCTCGGGGGCTTGATCGGTGGGCATTACTTGGGCAGGATCGCGCCGGGGCTTAGCGCGGCGCATCAACTCTTTATCACCAGCGGAGCCAGTAGTATTACTGGCAGAGGCAGCGCCCTTAAAAGGTGTACGCCCTCTGCTAGGTTTCCGCTTCTCACCCGATCCGGGTTGTTTTAGCTTTGCCATTTATATTTTTCGCGCCCCCTAAAAGATCCCCAGGGACACTAGGAAAAACAGAGGCACGGTGATTAGCAGCGAGTCCAGACGATCCATTACTCCGCCATGACCCGGCAGTAAGTTACCCATGTCTTTTAGCTGCAAATCCCGTTTAATCAGGGATTCTCCTAAATCACCACAGGTGGCAATAATAGGAGTCAGAACCCCCAGCACCCCGATTGCCCAAAGCGGAGTTCCGGTCACCCAAACCGCGATTGCAGCGGCCACCGTGCACATCACTACCGAACCGGCGAACCCTTCCCAAGATTTGGCCGGAGACACCGCTGGAGCCATGGGGTGCTTGCCTTTAAGCGCCCCCGCCGCGTAGCCCCCAATATCGTTACAGATGGTGATCACTATCCACACGATAATCGGGGCAGGATGATGCGGATTATGCAGCATAATCACCACGAACGAGGCCAAGAACGGCAGATAGATGGCGACAAAACTAGTCACCAGCAGGTCACGGGTGGCATGCTTGGAAGGACCACTGCTCAGACGCCAGATAGCGCAGGCGATCAAAGTAGCTAGTAGCGCCGCCCATACCCCCTCGGGTCCGAGCAGGTAGGCGCATAGCAGCATCCCGATACTGCCTACCACTAGGGGCGGCAAACATAGTTTGACTTTAATCCGGGATACGGCGGTCGCCATTTCCACTTCCGCCATCACTGCCACTACCATAATGAACACCAAGAAAAATACCGGTGGTGCCAGCAGCATCGCTAACGCCAAGACGCCAAGGCCTACCCCTACCGCAATTGAGGCGGGTAGGTTACGTCCTGCCCGCGACTTTTTCGGTTTTGCGGGAGGATTCTGGGTAGGTTCTGGGTTCATTAAAGACGCAGATCCCTCGCGTCCGGCGGGGGGATGAGGATTCAACTACATCTCCATTAGTTCTTTTTCTTTGGCTTCCAACAGGGCATCCATAGCGTCTACCTGTTTCTTAGTTAAAGCTTCGATTTCTTTTTCGGCGCGTGCCACTTCGTCCTCGCCGGCCTCGCCATCTTTCTTGAGCTTGCCCAGCTGATCCATAGCTTTACGGCGAATACCGCGAATGGTAACCCGCCCTTCCTCGGCCTTTTGTCCCGCTAGTTTCACGTAGTCCCGGCGGCGCTCCTCAGTAAGTTCCGGAAGGGTCACCCGGATATGGTTGCCTTCATCGGTGGGGTTAACTCCCAGGTCGCTGTCCCGCACTGCCTTGATGACGTCGTTGGTAGAGGACTTATCATAGGGGGCGATCAGCACGGTGCGCGGCTCCGGGATATTAATGGTAGCCAGTTGCTGCAAGGGCGTAGGCGCCCCATAGTACTCCACCAAAATTGGGTTGAACATGGCGGCATTGGCTCGCCCGGTGCGAATCGCGGTGAACTCTTCCCGGGAAAACTCGATGGCTTTTTCCATCTTGTCCTCGGCTTCGAGCAGAATATCGTCAATCACTTGGTTACTCCTTGTCAGCAGAAACTAATGTACCGATTGTCTCACCTAGCAGCGCTGAAGTAACGCTGCCGGGCTCAGACATTCCAAATACCCGCGTATTTAGGTGGTTATCCATACAGAGGCTGAAAGCAGTGGCATCCATAACCTTCAGTTCCTTCTGTAAGGCTTCTTGGTAGGTAAGGTGGTCAAAGCGGGTGGCAGTGGGATCGCTCTTCGGGTCTGCACTATAAACCCCATCAACCCCGTTTTTACCTACTAACAGCTCTTGGCAATGGGTTTCGAGGGCGCGCTGGGCGCTCACGGTGTCGGTAGAAAAGAACGGTAATCCCGATCCGGCACCGAAGATCACTACTCGACCTTTCTCCATATGGCGTACTGCCTTTAAGGGGATATAGGGTTCAGCGATTTGCCCCATAGTGATCGCGGTCTGCACCCGAGTGGTTACGCCTGCCTGTTCTAGCAGATCCTGCAAGGCCAGGGAGTTCATTACCGTTCCGAGCATTCCCATATAGTCGGCACGCGCCCGATCAAGACCGCGCTGGGATAGTTCTGCTCCCCGGAAAAAGTTTCCGCCGCCGACTACCACTGCGACTTGGACTCCTTGCTCGACTGCCGCCCCAATCTGGTGAGCTACCGAGTTGATTACGTCCAGATCCATGCCGACCTGTCCGCCCCCAAAGACTTCGCCGGATACTTTCAGCATCACTCTGCGTTGTTTACTTCCGACTTTCTGGTTCACCCTTATCCCCTTAATATTGTTGTTTCCTTGCGGGCAGCACGCCTGTTACTACCTTAACCCGAAGCACTGAACCTGGGGTGCTTCTCCCCGAGATCTTGTTGTTATTGGAGCAAATTTATTTTTACCGACTGGATATAAAGAGGTGGCCTCAGGATTTTATTTTCCTGAGGCCACCTCTTTATATGCTTAAGAGCCTACGTGGAAGCGAGCGAAAGCAGTAACTTTCCCACCCGAAGCTTTCACGATCTGTCCTACCGACTTCTTGGGATCTTTCGCAAAATCCTGGTCGAGCAGGCAGTTGTCTTTGTAGAACGAGCCCATCCGGCCTTCCACGATCTTGTCAACGATCTTTTCCGGTTTGCCCTCTTTGAGGGTCATTTCCCGCAGAGTTTCGCGTTCCTTATCCATTTCAGCCTGGGGAACTTCCTCGCGATCAATGAAACGGGGGCTGTAAGCGGCGATATGCAGCGCAATATCGTGTGCAACTTCGGCGCCCGCCTTATCGGTGGCTACCAATACCCCGACCTGCGCTGGCAGATCCGCGGAGGAGTAGTGCAGGTAGCTGGTTACAGCCTCGCCCTCAATCCGGGTTACCTTCCCCAAAACAATGTTTTCAGAGAAGAGGGCGCCGATTTCCTCGACCTTGTCCTTAACGGTACCTTCACCACATTTAGCAGCTAGCAGCTCGTCGCGAGTGCTTACCCCGCTGTCGACCAGTGCCTGCATGATTTCTTCGGCGGCCTCCACGAACTTGGGGGACTTGCCCACAAAGTCAGTTTCGGAGTTCAGCTCTACCATCACGCCGGCCTGTCCGTCCGCGGTGTCCAGTACTTTCGCCATTACTAGACCATTGGCAGTAGAACGATCTTCCCGCTTAGCTAGGGATTTCTTACCCGCTAAACGGATCGCTTTTACGGCTGCGTCTTTATCGCCGTTTGCTTCTTCCAGTGCCTTCTTAACTTCCATCAGACCTGCGCCGGTCAATTCGCGCAGTTCCTTAATGTCTTGCATCGAAATAGCCATAAGTATGTTCCTCTCGTTAACGATCCTTAGCGGATTATTCAGACTTTTCTGCTTCGGCGGGGGCTGCCGGCTCTTCGGCTTTCTTTTCTTCGCCCTCTTCGCTCTTTGCGGTACCTTCTAGCAGTTCCCGTTCCCAATCGGCCAAGGGTTCTTCGCTGGCCGGAGCGGCTTCTTCACTGGAGGAAGCCCCTTCTTCGCTAGCTTCTTTCTTAGCGGCCGCTTTTTGCGAGCGCGCAATCAAGCCATCGGCGCAGGCATCGGCAATAATCCGGGTAAGCAGGGCTACCGAGCGGATAGCGTCATCATTGCCGGGAATCCCGAACTCGATCTCATCCGGATCACAGTTGGTGTCCAAGATCGCCACGATCGGGATATTTAGTTTATTGGCTTCAGCTACTGCCAAGTGTTCTTTATTGGTGTCAACGATCCAGACGGCGGAGGGGATACGCGCCATATCGCGGATACCACCCAGAGTGCGGGAAAGCTTGTCTTTCTCGCGGCTCATCATCAACAGTTCTTTCTTAGTGCGTCCAGAACCGGCAACATCATCGAAGTCGATTTGTTCTAGTTCGCGCAGACGCTGCAAGCGCTTGTGTACCGTACCGAAGTTGGTCAGCATGCCACCCAACCAGCGCTGGTTAACATAGGGCATCCCTACCCGCTCGGCCTGCTCGGCAATGGAGTCTTGGGCTTGCTTCTTGGTGCCGACAAAGAGGATATTTCCCCCGCGCAGCACGGTCTGCCGCACGAAATCGTAGGCGCGATTAATACCATCGAGAGACTGCGCCAAATCGATTACATAAATACCGTTGCGATCAGTCAAGATGAAGGGTTTCATCTTGGGGTTCCAACGCCGAGTTTGATGTCCAAAGTGTACGCCGCTCTTCAGCAGCTCAGACATGGTTACTACCGCCATGACTTCCTTTCAGTGCGCAAAGGCGCACGCGTTTTGGGGCTATCGCCCCGCTTACGGTTTCAATTCGGTTCCTGGCACGACGTCCGCTGACACCCGTTTTCACTGATGGAGGTAGTTTCGGGTTTGACCCGAAACCTAGCCACCGGAAAACAGGACCGAAGCCAGCGTGACCCAGCTAGGCTGGTAGTCGTACGCGAAGTCACCTGGCAAGCCAGGTGCTAAGAGCTAGCTTAGCGGGAAATAGCGGCCTACCCCAAGCTGAAAAGGGCACTGAACAGTGTTAATCTGCTGACAGTTTCCCGAATCTTACTGGTATTTCTACTTTTCCCAGCTATCCCCACCGGCGGATGTCTACCGGTTTTCCTTCCTAGCTTATTTGAGAGTTTCCGCCAGTTCTTACCGCGTCCAGGCTAGAAGCTGTGAAGCGTTCTTCTCCTCCGCTGCTGCTCTTAGCGGCGTTATCCGCTATTTGTTTACTGGCGTTTGGTCCTGCTCCGTCAGTTCCGGCTACTGTTCGCCCGGCTAGTAACGCCCAGCTGGTAGATCTGCGGCAGCTTTCTGGCGAAATCGGGTTCTATCATTGGCCCAGTCACGCTCCCGTCAAAATTTTGCGTCCTTTCAACCCGCCAGCATCCCCCTGGGGAAGTGGTCACCGCGGAGTTGATTTGGAGCTTTCGGCAGGCAGTGAGGTTTATAGTGCGCGAGAGGGAACCGTATTTTTTGTGGGAACTATTGCGGGCAGTCCCAGCATCTCGATTAAACATTCGGAGTTGATTCGCACCACCTATACCCCGGTCAAAAGTGATTTAGTGGTGGGAGCAACGGTGGCAGCTGGCCAAAAGATTGGAATCCTTCAGGCAGGGCACCCGGGTTTGCATTTTGGGGCAAAAATCGATGATTACCACTACCTAAATCCCCTGCTGCTCATCCTGGGACCGATTCGCTTGCTCCCTGATCCCTAAGCAGGGGTGGGTTTAAGACGCGGATTTCCGCGTCTAGGTGTACTGGTAACTGCAGATATCAGGCCGCTACCTACAGCTACTTATTCGCGACCTCTCCCGCTTGCGTACCGGCCACATTCCTCCATTTACAGTTAAACGAAACACTTTAACAGTCTAGGCGCGGGGGAAGGCCTGCTGGTAGGCGCCGATTATCCGCTGCGCATCCACATGGGTATAGCGCTGGGTAGTAGACAGTGCCGAGTGTCCTAACATTTCTTGGATTACCCGCAGGTCTGCTCCGCCCTCCAACATATGGGAAGCCATGGAGTGACGCAGGCCGTGAGGCCCTAAGTCGGGTACTCCCGCCAAGGCACAGGCGCGGTGCAGGCGTGCCCGCACGATTCTTTCCGAAACTGCTCCCCCCTGGGCTCCTAAAAAGAGGGCGTCAGCAGGCGGCGACTTTTGAAGTTCGCCCCGCGCCCTCTGCAAGTAAAAGCGGAGGGCTTTAGCGGCTTGAGGACTAAATGGGACTATTCGCTCTTTAGATCCTTTACCCCACAGGCACACGGTGCGAGATTCAAAATCAATATCTGCCGGAAGTAGGGCACATATTTCTCCCACTCGCGCCCCCGTAGCATAAATCAATTCGAAAATCGCCCAATCCCGCGCCATGACCGCATCAGATGTTGTTTGGCTTTCACACCAGGAAAGCAGTTGTTTTGCTTGGTCAACCGATAGTAGGTGGGGCAGGTTCTTCGCAGTTTTCGGGGTACGCAGTTGCTTCGCAAAATCCGTTTCCACCACTTGATTTTGTTTCGCCCATTTCGAGAAGGCACGCAAGGCAGCTATTTTGCGGGCAATCGTGGTGTTGGATTGCCCTTCCGCACGCAGCTGGGCTAACCAGTTACGCGCTGCCAGCACCGTGCAGGCCGGCAGAATAGATTGCTCTTCTTTGATCTGGCAATGGTCCAGCCACCCACGCAGATCTGCCAGATAAGCTTTAATCGAGGCCGGAGAAAACGATTTCGCATATTTTAGGTAGTGGCGATAATCTTCGAGCACTTCCCCCCGCTTCGCTGCTCGCATTCTTAGACCCCCGTCTTTTTCCATTTGCCGGCTATCTGTATCACTCGTCCCTCCATTTCCAGGTTACCCATTACTGCGGCTACTTCCTCGATAGCTGCTCCGCTGGCACGCGCAATTGCCTCTAAGCTCGCGGGACTACGCAGCGGAGTAGCATCCAGAATCCGCCCGCTCAACGGATCCAAACCATCCAGGTAACCGCTTTCTACGCGGCCTCTTTCAGTATTTACCGTTCCCAGGGGCGCAACCATTTCCAGGACGTCCTGGGCACCAGTAATCAAAGTAGCGCCGTCTCTGATTAGTTGATTGGAACCTGCCCATTCGGGTTGGTTAATTGGTCCAGGCACTGCCCCTACCTGCCGGCCTAGCTCTATCGCGTGCCGGGCAGTATTTAACGCTCCGGAACGAAAACCTGCCTGAACCACTACGGTTGCCCCTGCTAGTGCCGCAATTAGACGATTGCGATCTAAGAAACGCCACCGGGTGGGACGCGCCCCGGGAGGGTATTGACTGAGCAACAGGCCGCTGCTGCTAATCCGTTTAAACATGTCGCTATTTGCCGCCGGATAGGGACGATCAAGTCCTCCGGCCAGCAGACTGATGGTAGGCGTTTGGGCTCGCAAACATGCCTGGTGAACCAGGCAGTCCACCCCGTAGGCACCCCCAGAAACTAAGGTCATCCCCTCTCCGGCGCAGCGCCAGGCAAGTTCGGTAGCAATATCGTGGCCGAGGGCGGAAACTGCGCGCGCCCCCACCATCGCCACGGTTTTATTGCTTTCCTGGTTCATAAGGGAGGTATCCCCAATCGCCCATAGTGCCCAGGGAGCATCACTAAGGTTATTAAAGGCTGCTGGCCAATCGGGATCGCGGCGAGTAACTAACTTAAAACGCCCCTTTGCCAGCAGCTTTTCTAGGGCGGGGAGGTCGAGTGCTTCCAGGCGGCTTCGCCAGCGGGCAAAACTCTGATCCCATTTATCGGCGCCGGTGCGCCGCAATAGTTCTACCGGCAAATAGGTGTGCCAGCGCCCGGGATCATCTCCCGCGGCACGCCGAGCAATTTTTAACGCGGCAACCGGCCCGAGCTCATTAAGCAGTAAATCCGCTGCCGAATCCCCCGCCTCAGTTAGCTGAGACCAACTGGCACAGGCCAGCTGGTACTGGTAGTTATCATCCATATTTACCTCTCTTTCCACGGTAGAAACCTCCTAATGGGGACGCTGCGAATTCTTGAGCGAATATGCCAACCCAAAATCTTCCCGGCTGGGTTTGTCCCGACCGTGTAGATCGGCAACGGTCCAGGCTACCCGGCAAATCCGCTCAGCTCCCCGCATGGAAATTCGCCCCGCCCCCACTAGCCGGTCTAGACGCTCTTTAGTAGCTGCATCCAGCGTGTGCTTCAACACTCGGCTCGGGATCCGCGCATTGAGGACGACACCCTGGTCTTTCCAGCGCCGCTGCGCGCGTTGGCGCGCCGCTAATACGCGCTCACGGACAGTTTTGCTGCTTTCTGGCACCTCGGTAGTGGTTAAATCCGTTATTTTGGGACGACCTACCTGGCACTGCAGGTCGATGCGATCCATAAGCGGACCAGAAAGCTTAGCTAAATAACGTACCCGCTGATAGGGGGTACATTTACATTCTTCTCCTAGCTGCCCCCACATTCCGCAAGGACAGGGATTAGCCGCAATCACCAGCTGGAAAGCAGCCGGAAAACTAGTCACCGCCCGGGAGCGATGTACCGTGATTTTTGAGGTTTCTAAAGGTTGTCTTAAAGCATCCAAGCTGCGGGTTTGAAATTCGGGGGCTTCATCTAGGAAGAGGACGCCGTGGTGCGCTAAGGAAATTGCGCCCGGCGTGGCGATGCCACTTCCTCCGCCGATTAGCGCCGGCAAGGTGGCAGAATGATGCGGAGCGATAAACGGCGGATAGTGCATCAACCCGTTAGCAGGTAGGAAGGTACCTGCCAAGGAGTGAATAGAAGTTACTTCTAGGGCTTCTTCATCATTTAAGGGTGGCAAAATCCCCGGCAGGCAGCGCGCCAACATGGTTTTTCCCGCTCCCGGAACCCCAATAAAACTCAGGTGATGTCCCCCGGCAGCCGCAATTTCCAATGCTTGCCGCGCCAGAAACGCGCCCCGTACCTCCTGTAAGTCGGGGGGATCCTCGGGGACGGATTCTGGCACTAACTCCCGTGAAACGGGGGTTGCTCTGGCTTTTACTTCTGCTACCCGCGCTTTCATTTTCCGCATCCCCAAATACAGCAATGCCTCTACCAGGTGCGATACCCCGATAATTTCTATTCCGTCAATCAGCGAGGCCTCCGCGACCGCTTCGGACGCCACCATCACTTTCTTGAAACCAGCACGCCGTGCCGCCAAAACCTGGGGCAAGATTCCTTTTACCCGGTAGACCCGTCCGTCCAGGCCCAGCTCTCCACAAAACACCATTCCGGCTGCCCGTTTTTGCACCCCGGCATACCGCGAAGCCACTACTGCCAGCGCAATCGGTAAATCGAAACCGGAGCCCGTCTTGGGCAATTCCGCGGGTGAAAGATTAACTGTCAACCGGGTGGGCTCCCAACACAGACCCGTAGAAGCAATCGCGGCCTCCACCCGCGACCGGGATTCTCTAAGTGAAGCATCCGGCAGTCCCACCAGTGCAAATGCTGGTAATCCTTGGGTGTGGTGGGCTTCGACTTTAATCAGGTGGCCGCTTAATCCCACCATTCCGAGGGCAAAACAGGTTCCGATTTGGGGCATTTTAAATGCCCCGACAGTGGGTAATCACCGGCACTTTTCCCTGGGAAGCGTCGATCGCAATCATATCGATGCGCACTCCGCTGCCGGCTCGCGCCTGAGGATGACTGCTGAGCCACAGGCTAACTAACTGACGCAGGCGCCTATACTTTTCGCGCCCTATTCCCCGCTTTGCGCCCCCATATTGCCGGGTAGTTCGGGTTTTTACCTCCGCGAAAACTAGCCGTGCAGATTGAGGATCCCGGCAGATAATATCGAGTTCCCCGAAGCGACACCGCCAGTTGCGCTCGATTATTTGATATCCGCTCTCTGTCAGCATGCGGGCGGCCAGAGCCTCCCCGGCCGCACCGATTTCGCGGTTTTTTGTTCCCATTCCTTAAGGGTTGCCCGCAGCAGCCGGGAACTAAACTTTTAATTGTGCGGTCAAGGAAAACGAAAAACTAGCTTCCCTGGGGACAAGCAAACCCGCCAGGTCAGCCGGTAAATCCCAGGAAGGACGCGGATACTAGTCCTCTAAATTGGATCCAATAAAGCTAGTCTGTTTGTTCCGGGCTGCGGATCAGGTAGTCAAAAGCTCCCAGAGCCGCATTAGCGCCGGCCCCCAAGGCAATCACAATTTGCTTATGGGGAGTATTGGTACAATCCCCGGCCGCAAAAATCCCCGGCACCGAGGTAGCACCCCGGTTATCTACCTTGATGTAGCCGTCTTCTAGCTGCACCGTTTCTTGCAACCAATCGGTGTTGGGAATCGAGCCGATCTGTACAAAGATGCCATCCATTTGCAATTCATGCGTCTGACCCGCGGCGTCACGATATTCCAGACCGGTAACCCGATGTCCATCCCCCAGCACCTTGGTGGCTTTGGCAGAATTAACAACTTTAGTATTAGGCAGTGCCTGCAAGCGGTCGACCAATACCTTATCGGCTTTCAGCTGGTCTGCTAGGTCAATCACGGTAACTTCTCGTGCCAAAGCCGCTAAGTCAATTGCCGCTTCTAGCGCAGAGTTTCCCCCGCCCATGACCGCAACTTTCCGATCAGCAAATAGTGGGCCATCGCAGTGAGGACAGAAAGTGACCCCTCGGTTTAAGTATTGTTCTTCTCCGGGAATATCTAGGCGTCTGAAATTGGTTCCAACACTGATCACTACCGCGCGTGCCCGCAGCACCGCCCCACCCTCGGTAATGACCGGGAACAGGCCGTCCTCGCCCCGATCCCCAATTTTTTCTATCCGAATTCCACTGATCTGCTCCACCGCGTAATCACGCAGGTTAGCCTGGAAAGTCTTAGTTAGCTCTTCCGGTTGCACCCGCTCGAGGGTAATCAGGTTCTCGATCTGTCCGCTTTCTAAGACTTGCCCGCCGATCCGGTCGGCCACCATCCCGACCCGCAACTGTTTGCGCGCAGCATAAACTGCCGCGGCAGTGCCTCCAGGGCCACCCCCGACTACGAGCACATCAAAGGGCTCCAAGGCATTCAACCGCTTGAGTCGCAGCCCGGTCATTCCCCGACCGATCTTGGAGACGATTTGCTCGAGGGTTACTCGGCCCTGCAGGAAGACTTCTCCATCTTTAATCACTGTGGGAACTGACTGCAGGTGGTGATGCTCGAATTCTTCCCAGAAAGTTCCCCCATCCACGGTAGTGTGTTTAATCAGGGGATTCAGCACCGCCATCGCATTTAAGGCCTGTACCACATCCGGGCAGTTCATACAGGAAAGCGAAACATAAGTGGTGAACTCGGTGGGCTCGTCAATCTCTTTAATCGCGGCAATAATATCCGCATCTGCTTTCACCGGATGCCCGCCTACCTGCAGCAACGCCAAGACGAAACTGTTGAACTCGGTTCCGGTCGGCACCCCCGCGAAACGAACGCTGATATCGGAATCAACGCGCCGGATCGCAAAGGAAGGTTTGCGGGGATTTTCTTCCCACTTGACCTGGATCAAGTCCGATAATCCCGCAATCTGGTGCAAAATCTCGGAAGTCTGCTTGGAATGTTCACTGTAATCAAGCGAGGTAGCCAGCTCAATCGGGTATTTAATCAACCCGATAACTTGTTTTACCTGGTCAAGTATCTTTTCTTCTAACATGTTTATAGCTTCCCGGAGAGATCAAAGGTCGGGGTAATAGTACTTTCACCCAAATCCCAGTTCGCGGGGCAGACTTCATCCGGGTGGTCGTAAATATACTGAGCCGCCCGCACTTTCCGCAGCAGTTCTCCCGCGCTGCGTCCGACTGCATCGGAAGTGGTTTCTACGTATTGAATAATCCCACTGGGGTCAATCAGGAAAGTACAGCGATAGGCGCACCCGGACTCTTCATCCAAGGATCCGAAGGCACGCGAGATTTTGCCGGTAGGATCAGCCACCATGGGGAAAGAAATCTTTTGAATCCGTTTCGAGCTGTTGTGCCAGGCCTTATGGGAATGATGCTTGTCGGTAGAAACCGAGTAGACCTCCACTCCCATCCGCTGTAGCTGGGCGTAATTGTCAGCCAGATCCTCTAGTTCGGTAGGACAAACATAGGAAAAATCTGCCGGGTAGAAGAAAACAATCGCCCATTTATCGCGGTAATCTTCACTGGATACATCGACAAAGGAGTCATTGTAGAACGCTATCCCGGACCAGTCCGGTGCTACAGTATTGATTTTGGACACTGTCAGCCTCTTTCGCCTTTAACCATCGTTAGCTGTCTAGTAGTTCTCTTATATGGTAACAGCCACCTGCTACCCCGGTTAGGTAAATGCCTAAAGCGGACGGGTGTTCTAGATAGTTATTTCCGATTCGGGCAGCTTTTCGACGTTAATATCTTTAAAAGAGTAAACCTTTACCCGATTAACAAAGCGGGAAGGACGATAAATGTCCCATACCCAGGCATCTTGCAAAGTTACTTCAAAGAAAACATCCCCACCATTGTTGTGCATCTGCACATCTACCTGGTTCGCCAGGTAGAAACGACGATCGGTTTCCACTACGTATTTGAAGATGGAAACCACGTCGCGGTATTCACGAAACAGGGCAAGCTCCTGATGATTCTCGTACGCCTCTAGATCTTCAATGCCCAATGTCATCCCTTCTGACTACTGAAAACTAGCGGAGGCTGCGCCCGGTTTTCGCGGCGAGCACGCCAGGCTTTCGCTAAGGATGCGGAGGATACCCCCTGCAAATGCCAACTGAGACGATGATCGATTTCTAGTCCCATTTGCGCGATTGCCTGCAGATGCTGCGCGGACGCATATCCCTTGTTTTTTGCCCAACCATATCCGGGATCGGATAGGTCGCTCATTAGTCTATCTCGAGTAACTTTTGCTAGCACGGAGGCAGCGGCGATAACTACCGATTTGCCATCTCCCTTTACTACGGTAGTGACTTCCCGGGGGATTTCTGTTGGCGAGGACGTGCTCGCCGCGGATGCTGACTGGTCTACACTAGCGGCCGCAAATAAATCCGTGGGGGCGGATAGATAGTCAAAGCTGCCATCTAGGAGCAGCAATCGCGGAGAAAATCCCTTTTCCTCCAATGCTGCTAGGGCGCGGAAGGCAGCGAGCCGCAAGGCCGGGGTCAGCCCTTCTTGATCGATTTCTTCGGCACTGGCCATTCCGACTGCCCAGGCTGCTGGCCAGACAGAAAGCTCGTCAAACATGGCTTCGCGCCGCCGGGGAGTTAACTGTTTTGAGTCGGTTAAACCAGCGGGAGGCGCCCCCTCGGTACCATCAATTACGGCTACCCCCACCGCTAGCGGCCCGGCGATTGCCCCGCGGCCGACCTCGTCAATACCGCCAACGCAGCACATTTGCCAGGCCGGGACTTGAGATGTCGAAGCTGGCAGAGCTGTGCCTGCCCCATAACGATCCCCCGCATCTTTGAGGAGAGATAGTTCCAGGTCACGGGAAGGTACGGTGGTCATTTTAGGGAGCGGGCGGAACCGCGGCGAAGGCGTCAGTGTTCTTAATTGTCGACAGGTGGTTTATCGGCCACATAATAGCGAACGCCCGTCCGGTAACTTGATCCAGGGAAACGAATCCCTGGGAGGGTTCTTTCATGTGGAAACGCGAGTCCTCAGAGTTGGAGCGGTTATCGCCCATCACCCAAAGTTTTCCGGTGGGCACAGTCACATCGAATTTGATTAACGAGGGAGCGCTTCCGGGGTTGATATACCCGCTTTCGTCTACGCTGACTCCGTTAACTTTTAGCCGGCCGTTGGTGTCGCAGCATTGCACCCGATCCCCGGGCAGGCCTACAATCCGTTTCACTAGGTGATTTTGGGAGTCGTCGGGGCGCAGACCTACCCAAGTCAGTAACTTCCCTAGCAGGGAGGGACTCGGGGTGTCCGCATTGCGTTTCAGCCAGTTATCGTCATCTTGGAAAACGATTACGTCCCCGCGGTTAAGTTGACGATATTCGGGAACTAGTTTGGAAACGATAATCCGGTCGTTGATTTGCAGAGTTTGTTCCATCGAAGAGGAAGGAATTTGGAAGGCTTGCAGTAAGAAAGCTTTGATAATCGCGGAGATAGCTAGCGCTACTATCACCATCATTAGAGTTTCTCGAAGCATCAGCCACCATTTGGAGGGAGCCTTACGTGCGCGCCGACCACTAGGGGCGGGGGAACCTGTCCCCGACAGCCCTAAATCGTTTGTCTCTCGCGCATCTTTCATACGTTTATCTCCCACCATCAATCAACATTTCCATCATGCCATATATAGCGAATCGGCTCTGCCTACAGGCAGAGCCGATTGACAAATAGCGTAATTAGGAGTCGCGACGCTCTTTAATGCGAGCCGCTTTCCCGTGACGTTCACGCAGGTAGTAGAGTTTAGCGCGACGCACATCGCCGCGGGTTACTACCTCTAAAGATTCGATAGTCGGCGAGTTTACCGGGAAGGTACGTTCTACCCCGATTCCGAAGCTAACTTTACGTACGGTGAAAGTAGCATTCGGTTGTTTCTTGCCGTGGCGGGCGATTACTACCCCCTGGAATACCTGAATACGAGTGTTTCCGCCTTCGGTAACCCGTACGTTTACTTTTACGGTGTCTCCGGCGCGGAAATCAGGCAGATCCGAGCGCTGGCTCTTTTGGTTAATCTCATCGATGATGTTCAATGTAGTTTCCTCATATTGCTTTCGTTCCGCAGGTAACGTCAGCTATCGGGCCGGTCTAGCCGGCGTATCTAGCATTGCTAAGCGGCATTTGCGGCCCCCTGCGGCAGGTTTCGCAGCCTACTTATACAACCTTGCTTATTGTGCCACGTTTTGCGCCCAAGACGGAACTTGGTGGGCTGTGAAATCCCTAACCGCGATGAGATCTTGGTTTTCGATTCCCCCCACTAGGAAGGTGCGGCGCCCGCATTTGCGGTAACCGTGGTGGCGGTAAAACTTTAACGCCCGCCGGTTCCCCTGGTTAGCCCCTAAGCCAATCTTGGTGAGATGCGGAAAGCGCTCTTGCAGGTAAGCATGGGTTACTTCAAGCAGGGCGCCTGCGAGCCCCGAGCCGCGCCAACGCCGGTCCAGATAGCATTTAGAAAGGTAGGCACAGTTTTCTCCCGCTACTTTCACCAGGTTTTCTTCGGGGGGTAAAAATCCGGGATCGCCCACGTGGGTCAGGGTATAGCCGGCGGTTTCCCAGGTAGTTTCCTCTTGCCCGGGAGTACCGGGGGCCACTTCTGCCAAGAGGATTAAAGTTCCTGGATCGGCTAGATAAGCTTTAAAAGCCGGCTCGCTAAGTTCTTCTTCTATGAAGCGCTTAATGGCATCTGCGGGTAAATAATCCGGACAGGCCTGCGGGAATAAGCGGGAAGCTATAGCTGAACAGGCGGCAGCTTCTCCCGGCTGCGCCCGGCGAAAGCGCACCCGCTGGCTATAGGGAGCAGGCAGGAATCCCTGAGCAGCCAGGATTTCACGATCAGATTTTTCGAGGGCGCCGCGCTCTATTTCCCAGATCAAATCGGGACGCCGCTTGGCAGTTAACATTAGGGATTGCTGGCGGCGCCAACTTTTAACTTTCTGGTGATCCCCGCTGAGCAAAACCGCAGGGATATCCAGGCCGCGCCAGGTAGCCGGCTGCGTATAGGCGGGATACTCTAACAAGCCGGACAGTTCATAGGATTCTTCCACCAAGGAATTGGGGTTGCCCACGAAGCCTTCCAGGAGGCGACAGGTGGCTTCTACCAGGGCCACGGCGGCTACTTCCCCACCGTTTAGTACATAGTCTCCCAGAGAAAAAGGCAGTACCTCAACGCTGGGTAACTGCTGATAGTACTGGCTGACTCGCTGGTCGATACCTTCATAGCGCCCGCAGGCCACCACCAGATGATCGGTGTTTGCGGCTAAATCGCGCACCTGCCTTTGAGTGAGCGGAATACCCGAAGGGGTAGGAATCGCCAGCACTGTTTTAGTGGCACCAGCCTGTTCAATCACCTGATCAAGGGCTTTGCCCCACACATCGGGTTTCATTACCATCCCCGCGCCCCCGCCCGCGGGGGCGCGATCCACCGTGCGATGGACATCTTCGGTCCAGTCCCGCAGGTCCCAAACCTGGGTTTGTAAAATCCCGCTGGAGCGGGCTTTACCCATAAGGGAAACATCTAAGCAATCAAAGAACTGGGGGAAAATCGAAATAATATCTATCCGCATCGGGGTGCCTTTCCGCTACCTTAAAACAGTCCCGCGGGGGCATCCACGGTGATTACTCCATTTTCCAGGTCAATCCCGGTAACTAAGGCTTTCACAAAAGGTACTTCTACCAGCTGGCCGGCGGCGGTAGTTACCTGCAGGCGATCTTGGAATCCCCCGATCTCTAGCCCGGTGCACTCCCCCAGGGTTTCTCCCTCGGCACTGCTGACCGTTAACCCCTCTAACTGCATAGGTGAGTATTCATCCTCGCGGGAAGTCTCGGGGGCAAAAAGTTCGGTCCCCCGAATATCCTCGGCGCCCTCCCGGGTAGTGATATGGGAAAAAGTCAGGCAGCAGCGATTTTTTATTTCCCGATAGGAAGCCACTGTCCATTCTTCCCCAGCGGCGGTAGTAAGAGTTGCCCCCGCTTGGAAACGTTCGGCGGGATAGTCGGTAAAGGGACGTACTAGTACCTCTCCTTTAAGGCCACGCGCGGGACCTACCTGCCCAACTTTTACCAAATCCATTTTCTCCCCCAGATTCATCCCCAGAATATACCTGCAGATAAAGCGCGAGCCCCATGAATCCTCATGGGGCTCGCCTTTAAAAGTCGTCTCTAGCGGCGCGAACGGCGATCCGTGTCGACTACATCAACTCTAACCGGACCGCGAGTAGATAGCGCACCCATAACTTTGCGCAGTGCCCGCGCGGTGCGACCTCCCCGGCCGATTACGCGTCCGAGATCCTGCGGATTAACCCGCACCTCTAGCAGTTTGCCGCGCCGCATATTGCGTTCATCCACCCGTACATCGTCCGGGTGATCGACAATTCCACTAACTAGATGTTCTAGCGCATCCGCCAACATGTTTAGGCTTCCTCACTCTCGGGAGCAGCTTCTTCAGCTTCCGCAGATTCTGCCGCTTCCTTGGCTTTTGCTTCCTCGGCTTCTTTAGCTGCCGCTTCTGCCTCAGCCTTAGCTTTTTCTTCGCTGACCTTGGCTTTACGCTTTTGCGCCTCGTCGGCGGCGGCCTTCACGTTCTTTTCGCGAGCCTGGTCGGCGGTGAGAGTTTCTTTGGTCTTAATCCAGCTTTCCACGTTTTCTTTACCGTTGAAACGGGCAATATCCCCCGAAAGCACCAGCAACCGGCGAACTGCGTCGGAGGGCTGCGCCCCTACGCCGAGCCAGTACTGGATACGGTCAGACTTGACCTGAATAAAGGACGGCTCTTCGTTGGGGTTGTACTGTCCAACCTCTTCGATTACCCGGCCGTCGCGTTTCTTGCGGCTGTCTACCACTACCACCCGGTACACCGGGTAGTGAATCTTACCAATACGCTTTAAACGAATACGAACTGCCACTTTTGTGGTTTCTCCTGTTCTATTGACTGCTGAGCGCCCGCCCTAGCCGGTGGGATTCGACCTGGATCAAGCTCTCGAGACAAGGCCGCCACACAGAGAGGGGGTGTTTTGGCCCGGTACAACTAGCTATTCTGCCAGAACTTAGCGGATAGTTTCCACTTTAAAAGCCTGCTATTAGGCATCTTTGAGCAGATTCACACCGGTTTTAATCCGGGAGGCAGGAAAAGTCCGCGAAAACCCCGGAGAATTATATTTTCCCGCGCCACGTCCTGGTTAAAGCCGCAATAGTCCTACCTGAAAGAACGTAGGAACTGTTCTACCGCCGCGCGCGCCGTAACCGGATCTAAATCGCGGGAGCTAGCTACAAAGGCGCCCCGCAAATGTTCCGGATCTTCCCGGTTACGGGGAGTTTCATAGGTATGCACCTGCCCCCCGGCCACCCGCACCAGGTGAATACCGGCAGCCACATCCCACGGTCTCATGGCGGTTCCAAAGGCCACTGCGGTATGTCCTGCGGCTACCTGCGCCAAATCCAAGGCTCCGGCACCGGGAGAATGGACTGTCGCATAGGCATTAGCTAGCCGGCTGGCCAATTGCCAGGATTTTTCGACCCGCCGTGGATCTTGATCTCGGAAAGGGAAATACCCGGTAATGATGCCTTCGTTTTCAGCGTGGGCATTATCGGCGTGCATCTCGGTTGCACGTTCTCTTTCATACAGAGTTGCTTTCTGGGAATCCGCGATAAAAAGTTCGCGAGTATAGGGCACATAAATCACCCCCGCCACCGGATTTCCGTCTAGTTCTACCCCGATAGAGGTGTTGAAATAGGATACTCCGGACGCGAAGTTGGCGGTACCATCAATGGGATCCACAATCCAACGTACTCGCTTTCCCAAGTCTTTTACTAGCTCTTGAGCTTCCGCCAGTTCCCCCGCTCCCGGGGCGTCCTCGCGTTGTTCGGCAATAGCTTGTTGCCAAGCGAATTCGTCGATCAAAATCGGCTCTACCCCGGGGCGCGGCGACCCTTCCCAGCTGGCGCGCTGGACTTGCTCCAAGGTTAATGCCCCGGCGGCAGCCACTTTTTCTTTCTCGAGGACGTGCTCCCCGGTTTCCTCCCCCAAAATCCGGGATCCTGGAACTGCGCTTCCCAGTAGGTACTGCAACCTAGCTTCCACGTAGCGGTCATGGATAGTGACCGGATCGTGAATGCCGGCTTTTAAGAACACTTCTAGGGGCGCGCGAAAGGCGTTACGCAGGTAAACCCCTACCTGCTGTGCGGCCTCCCCCGCGATTATCATCAGTGCGTGGTCAAGGCTCATTCCCGAAGTGTTCATAGCTTCCATTATTATCCTTTTTAGGCTATTAGTCCTAGTTAACCGTAGCTGCGGGGTAAAACTCTTGCCCGAGTAACGCCACTTTTTCGGGTTTAGTTGCCCGCACTAGATCTTCAGCCGGATTAGAGGAATAGCGCAGGTAGTCGGCGCGGGCTCCCGGTTCAATAGCACCAATCCTCAGATAGTCGCGGGCATGCCAGGTCGCTAAATCAATAATCTCGCGAGGGGAAACCCCGCCGCGTTCCCACAGCGCCAGTTCCCGTCCCAACTCGCCATGCGGCTGATAACCACCGGAATCAGTGCCGGGCAGTAGTTGCACTCCCGCGGCGTGCAGCATCGCAAAGTGTTCGCGCCGCTGCTCCCACATTTGCTGCATAGTTGTCGCATAGACTGGATATTTCTTACCCGCCTGCGCGGCGAACTGCTTAAACAGCTCAACTTGCAGCAAAGTGGGGGTAACGGGAATCCCCCGGCGAACACATTCTTGCGCCTGCTCTTCATCGATCCCACTGCCATGCTCAATGCAGTCAATCCCGGCTTCTAGCAAGCCCGCGATTGCTTTATGGGAAAATGCGTGCGCGGTTACTCGCGCCCCAGCCTGATGCGCGGCCGCGATTCCTTCCTGCAAAATCTCGGTGGGCCACAGGGGATCCAAATCTGAGTCCGCCCCCTGGGAGCGGTCAATCCAGTCGGCCACAATTTTTACCCAACCGTCACTTTGCTCTGCTTGCTTAGCCATCACCTGCGGTAAATCACCCAGGTTCTCCACCTCTATCGGCAGCAGACGCATATAACGTTTAGGGCGCGCAATATGGCGGCCGCAGCGAATAATCGGTGGCAGCGCCGGATTGTCTAAAATCCCAGAGGCATATTCCAAGTTTCCGCAGTCACGAATCGCTAAAATTCCGCAGTCTCGATCCGCCTGCGCCTGCGCTAAGGCTTCTTGTGGGGTGGCTATTTGCCCTACCGCCGCAAACCCAATATGGCAATGCACATCGCAAAATCCGGGCAGAAAATAGTCGCCACCAGCGTTGTCAGCTGCTGTAAATTCCCCGAAGTATCCATCCTCGGTAATCGATAACTGCCCCCGCACCCAGCGCGGAGCCTGCCTAGCTTCCTCGCGGTAATAAAAATTGCCGCTCAGCAGCTTCATCGCTGACCCAACATCCGTTTCAAGTCATCGGGCAAGTCATCCAAAGTGGGAGCAGCCGCTGGGGCTGCAGGTTGGGCAACTCCCATCCCGAAAGCGCTACCGGCAGCAGGTGCCGGAGCCGTTTCCTCGCTCTTAGCGGATTGCTGAGCTTCCCACTGTTTTTGCTTTGCCGGGTTGCCGAACTTGCGGCGATTCTTCTTACCGGCCTTCCGCTGCTTCTTGGTGGCGCCCCCGCGTCCGCCCGGCATCCCGGGCATAGCGGGCATCCCGGGGATGCCTCCCCCATTGGACATGCGTTTCATCATTTTCGAAGCCTGCGTAAACCGCTCTACCAGCCCATTTATCTCGGTAACGGTGGTGCCAGAACCGCGCGCAATCCGGGCGCGGCGCGAACCATTCAGCAGGGACAGATCATCGCGTTCTGCCGGGGTCATAGAGTTTACGATGGCTTCAATCCGGTCGATACTCTTTTCATCGAAGGCATCCAACTGGTCGCGGTACTGATTCATGCCGGGCAGCATGCCCATCAGTTTCTTCATCGACCCCATCTTGCGGAGCTGCTGCAGCTGCGCCATAAAGTCAGTCAGGGTGAACTGCCCTTTCTGCATCTTGCGGGCCAGCTCTTCAGCTTCTTTTTGGTCATAGGTTTTTTGCGCCTGCTCGATGAGGGTGAGCATATCGCCCATATCGAGGATGCGTCCGGCCATCCGTTCGGCATGGAATCGTTCGAAATCACCTAAGTTTTCGCCAGTAGAGGCAAAGAGAATCGGTTGCCCGGTTACCCCGCGTACCGAAAGCGCCGCCCCGCCGCGAGCGTCACCATCGAGTTTGGAGAGCACTACCCCGGTAAATCCCACCCCATCGCGGAAAGCAATCGAGGTTTGCACTGCGTCTTGGCCCACCATGGCGTCCAGGACGAATAGAATCTCGTGAGGATTAACCGCGTCGCGAATATCGCGTGCCTGGCGCATCATTTCTTCGTCAACGCCCAGGCGTCCGGCGGTATCGACAATGATTACGTCATATCCCTCGGTAATCGCCAGATTTAATCCCGAACGTGCGACCTCGACCGGATCGCCCTGTCCGTCCCCGGCTGCGGGGGCGTGAATATCTACCCCGGCCTTTTCGGCCACGATCTTTAGCTGGGTAACCGCACCGGGACGCTGCAGGTCACAGGCAGCCAGGAGGACGCGTTTGCCTTCCTCTTCCCGCAGCCACTTGCCGAGTTTCCCCGCGAGGGTTGTCTTACCAGCACCTTGCAGACCGGCCAACATGAACACGGAAGGCCCGCGCTTCGCATAATGTAGTTCCCGGGTCTCTCCGCCCAGGACCTCTACCAGTTCCTCGTGAACAATCTTGACTACCTGCTGGCCGGGATTAAGCGCTTTTGAACGCGCTGCCCCATAGGCTTTTTGCCGCACCGCTTTGGTGAACTGGCGAACTACCGGCAGCGCAACGTCGGCCTCTAGCAAGGCACGCCGAATCTCGGAGACGGTAGCGTCAACATCCGCCTCGGTCAGCAAACCTTTAGAGCGCAGACGCTTAAAGGAATCGGCTAGGCGATCAGACAGGCTATTGAACAAAGTGTTTCCTCCTGGAAATAGTTTCGCCGTCTAGTTTACTTCAGCAGCGCGTCAACGAAGTCTTCGGGTACGAAAGGCGCCAAATCATCTGGCCCTTCCCCGAGACCGACCAGCTTGACCGGAACAGATAGTTCGCGTTGTACGCTGACCACGATTCCGCCCCGAGCCGTCCCATCGAGCTTGGTGAGTACAATGCCGCTGATATCGACTACTTCGGAGAACACTTTTGCCTGTTGCATCCCGTTTTGCCCGGTGGTGGCATCTAGAACTAGCAGGGTCTCAGTCACCGGGGCGCTCTTTTCAATCACCCGTTTCACTTTGCCTAGCTCGTCCATCAAACCGGCTTTATTCTGCAGACGTCCTGCGGTATCTACCAGCACCACATCCAGGTCTTTATCTTTCGCATATTTCACGGCGTCGAAAGCTACCGAAGCCGGGTCGGCGCCCTCTTTATCGGAGCGTACCACTTCCACCCCAACCCGGTTTCCCCAGGTTTCTAGCTGGTCAGCGGCGGCTGCCCGGAAAGTATCGGCTGCTCCCAGCACTACCGACTTATTTTCTGCCACCAAAATCCGGGCAATCTTGCCGACGGTGGTAGTTTTCCCGGTGCCATTTACGCCTACGGCGAGGACGATCCCGGGCTTAGATCCATCGGCCTGCTCTAGGTGCAAGCTGCGATCTAGATCCGGGTTTACCAGCTCAATCAGTTTTGCGCGCAGAATCTCCCGGATTTTCTCCGGATCGGAGGTGCCCAACACTTTCGCCTGGGTGCGTAGTTCTTCCATCAGTTCGTCGGTGGCAGCAATCCCTAAGTCTGCCAGCAGCAAAGTATCTTCTATTTCTTCCCAATCCTCGGCGCTCAGATCCCCGCGACCGAGCACCCCGAGCAGCATTTTGCCGAAGGAACCTGATTTAGCCAGGCGGGAGCGCAGGCGCTGCATGCGCCCTTGGGCAGGTTCGGGGGGTTCGAGGGCACCTGGGGAACTTTCTTGCTCTGGGGCAGCCAGCGATAGTTCCTCTTCCCGAGCAGAAGCTTCACTCGGTTCCGCGGCTGGTGATTCCGACTCCATAGCTTTAGGCTCTGCAACCGCGTCCTCTTCAGCTACCGTGTCCGCGCTCTCTTCAGCGGCAACTTCAGCTTCTTTAACCTGGTCAGCTACTTCAGTTTCCAGCTCTGCAGCTGCGGAACCTGCTTCCTTTTCACCAGTTTCACCGGCAGCGGCTTCCAGTTGTTTTGCTTTAGAGGCCTCTAGCTGCTTCTTAGCTTTCGCCGAGCGCGCCGCCAGCGCGCCGCCAGTTCCCACTAACGCCAGAACTAGAACTACAACCACAATCCCGAGGGGAGTAAAAAGAAAATCCATATCCCTATTGTCACCTATTGGCGCGTCTAGGTCATATTAGCCAGCTTATGAAAGCCCAAACTCGCTATTCAGGCAGGTAGATTGCTAGTTATTCTGCGTGCACTCGCTGCCAAGAAACTTTATCCACCTGGAAGGTCTCCTCTGGGGGCAAATCATTTTCGTCTCCGGGGGTCTCATTTTCAGGTGAGTCTGGAGTGAACTTGCGCGCCCAGCGACGAATAGGTTTAGCCGGCTCGCAGGTTTCCGACTCAGAGTTTTCCTGCTCCGATTTTGCGCTCTCCAAAGCGTGATCATCTGCAGCTAGCTCTGTTTTCCTGCCAGCAGGCCGGGGCACTGTAGAAGCATTTTCGCTAGCCACTACCGGCAGATAACTGGTGGCGTCTTCGGGGTCTTTCTTAACCGGAACCTCAACATTTTTTGGGAAGCGACGCCGCCGCGCAGGAGCAAAGGTAGGAGGTAGCTGCCCGGTGGCAGCCTCCTCAGCTGCTGCCGGTAAATCCGCCGCTTTTTTTGCCCGGGAAGCTTCCTTTTCGGCGCGGCGGGAGCGAATCGCGCCTACTTCTTCTCCCCACATCTGCTCGGCAGCAGTGCGTAAATTCTCCACTTCTGCAAGTGGGTTAGCAGAATCGTCAGGGGAAGCCTCGGCTAACAAAGTATCTAAACGCACCCGTTCCCCGCCGTGTTCTCCACGGGAGCGATAGTCGTTTTCTTGCCAAGAGTCGGCGGACTCGCGGATCCATTCGCGAATCCCCCCACCGGGACGGCGGGTACGAACCATTACCGCTACCACCAGCACCCCTATCAACACAGTGATGCCAATGCCCACGAATAGCAAGATTAACGGTTCAGTCACGTTTCTATTATGCCTAGAGTTAAGGAAATTACCGATCTCGGATCT